>JAABUV010000111.1_pt1 | contig 117767 bp, 110 predicted proteins | sample 5559971 | NCBI WGS metagenome assembly JAABUV01 (sample SAMN10711881, study PRJNA513362) | rock metagenome | isolation source: Antarctica rocks | place: Antarctica: Victoria Land, Knobhead nord | collected 2015-12-19 | reverse complement strand
AACTAATGGATGGATATAGCTATATAGAATGGAATAACCATCACGAGAAATCTCTATTAGTCTGCCAAGGCCCCCTGACTAGTCCTGATTAGTGACTACCGAGGTTGACCCGGTCTGAATTCCAACAGTACCCAGCTCTCGCCTATATGGAACTAAGTCAGCTAACGAGGCTGGGAATCTCAGCCGCAATCCTACGGATACTTTCGATATATATTTTGATCTCCTGCTCGGAAATTGTCCTGCCATCTAACCTCTCAAAATCAGGCGATAGTACTAGTTTCTCCACTCAGACAAAATGCGCAGCTTCGTAATTATTACGGCGTTGATCGTCCAACTTGCAATATCCGCCTCTGCGCAGAAAGGAGGCAAGGAGCCGCCGCCGGAGCCAGCAACAGGGCCAAAACGCCCAACAGTAGACAATCCGAACGGGGCCGTTGACTCAAACGGCCAGTATCACGGCGAAGCAATAGGCGTCCCCGGCGCCCTCGCCCTCGGCCAGAACCCTCACCCAGCGAAGGGAGACGAATCGATCCACTTCGACGACGTCGCAGAAGCGCTCAAAACACTGGTCGAGAAGATCGTAGGCGCCGTTGGCGACTCGCTGGGCGGTAGCAGCAGCAGCACAGCTGGTACAGCCGCAGCCACCCCCTCAACGACAGTCATGCCAGAGGCCAGAATCCCCCGCAAGGCCACGCCCTGCTCCGTCGCCTTCGATGCCTTCACGTCTTGTTCGGCGGCATACAGTGGTACTTTCTCCGCCGTGGCCACGACGGTGCAGGCAGGCTGCCTTTGCAACGTCTACAACGGTTTCGACTTCAACGCCAAAATGCAAAGCTGCTATAGCTACGCCCAGAACCAGACGCAGTATCGGAGCTATGCCAGCGTTATCGCAAGTGCCACCGCCGCGTGCACGTGTGACCCGAATGAATCGACGTGCTCGGCGTCGTCAACGACGACTTCGGCGGCTCCGGCAGGTCCATCTGGAACTACGTCAGGGGCGGGTGCCGCTCCAGCAGCGCCTGCTGCGACCAATGGGGCGGCCGTTCGAAGTTCTGGCGTCGGTCTTGGTGCCGTGGGTGCTGCTGCGGTGCTTGGTATCATTTCCATTCTCCACTGAAGATGGAATCGCCATCTCATTTGCGGTGCGGAATCAATATTCGGCCATGATTTTGCGAACACTCTACAAGCACCAGCAGCAGCACCCGTATCATCTTCCGAGACGTACAGAAGTCTGGCATTGTAGCCGATCGCTATACTCGACGCCTATCATAACAAAACACACCAAAACCAAAGGACCTCCTCGTCGATAAATACGGCTCAATGGTAGGCGCGCGCACCCATACCATCAACATCATAGCCACACCCCCCCCTCCCCCCCTTCGTCTCCCCCACCGACCACCCTCCACCTGATCCGCCAGAGTAGCTTGCCATGATCCGATACCACCCTTTCTCCTATCGCAACTCAACCGCGCACTCTCTACCCCCCCGACACGACACGATCCACTTCAAAACCGTGCGAGTCCCTCTCACAGTCCTCACCAATACCATCAATAACATCAACCCTCCTACTGTATTCCAGTTCAGGATGTTGTATTATATTAATTTAGGAATATTTGCGTTGCTGAGAGTTTTCAAGTGTAGTTGGGGAGGGATGAGACGGCGAGGTAGATAGAATAGTCCATCTGTACGGATATTTACTGAATGAATGAACGGCCGTCCACAACTGCAGCAGTCAAGTCTTGCAATTCGCTCACGGTGTTGTACTTATGCACTAATCCCCAGACCCAGTGCATGAGGTATCGATAAAACAAAACAACAGAACAATAAAATCCTTCTCCCATCCTCCCATCATCAATACCCAACGCCCAACACCTATCCCAACCCCCTTCCCATCCCCCCTGACACGCTTCACAACATAACACGACAAGCAAGCATGCACCTCCCATCCCCCTCCCCATCATACACCCATCCAATCCAATCCACTCCAATCCAATCCAATCCAACCCATCCATAACCCCATCACCACCACCTTACATCTCCTCAACCGCACAATTCGGATGAAGGACATAAACCACCTTCTCCGCCTCCCTCGCACCGCTACCCTCATCCGGATCCAACCCTTCGCCTCGGATGCGCATGAAGATGTTATCCTAGATGAAACAATCACACGAATCAGCCAAACAAATCCCCAACCCCCCCAAGATCCCAAGAAAGAAAGGGATCCACAAACCTTAACCATCCTCCTCAAAACCTTCCCCACCAACTCCCTCTCCTCCTCCCCCTCCTCCACACTCTTGAGCTCATCCTCCACCCGCTCCAGATACCACAGCACCAACTCCTCATGCTCCACTCCCTCTCCCGTGGTCTGCTCATCCTCGTTCACGCGTCGGACGAGCAGGTTCAGGATGGCCATATACTTATCATACGTGATCTTCGTCTTTCCACTTCCCTGCGGTGCAGGCGCTGGGGTCTGTGACGCTCTAGCTCTACCACCCGCTGCGCCATCATCGCCGTCTGATGCGTCGTCGTCATCCTCATCACCAGCGTCGGCCATGGGAGAATCGCCATCGTTTCGATCCCCCCTGTGCCCGTTAGCGGTGCCATTGTTCACAACGTCATCCTCGTCGTCTTCGACTTCTATATCGTCTTTCTCAACACTGATGATGCTTTGGCGCAGGAGATTGAAGGCCTCCTTGACGAAATTCGGCGTCACGTCGTCGACGCAGTTGGCTTTGGCGATGGCTTCGCTGAGTCGGATCATGCTCTCCAACTGCCTGACAGTGATACGGTAGCTGTTCCTGCCGATACCGCCTTGAGCGTCGTCCGCTCGCAACTCCTTGTACTTTTCCACGAGCAGGGTCTTGGCTTCAGGCGTGAATTCTGGCTTGAAAGTTCGTGCGAAGCGGATGTAGCGTTGTAATTGCTCGGTTGAAAATTCTGGCTGTACGGCTTCGTCTCGGTTCATGTGGATGTTGACAATGTGCTCGGCCAGATGCCGGTCTACACTTTCGTTGCACTCGTCCAGGATTACGAAGAACAGATCGAAACGACTCATGATTGGCGCGCTCATGTTGATGTTCGCTCGGAGCGTGGTCTTTCGGTTGTATCTCCCTCCTACAGGATTAGCGGCGGCGAGAATACTAGTCCTTGCGTTCAAGGTGGCCTGTATACCGGCTTTGGCGATCGAAATAGTCTGCTGTTCCATGGCTTCGTGGATAGCCACCTGGTCGCCAATATCCATCTTGTCGAACTCGTCAATGGCGCAGATGCCGTTGTCTGCCAGCATGAGAGCACCGGCTTCGATGGTGAACTCGCCTGTCTCTTCATCTTTGACTACCGCTGCTGTAAGACCGGCTGCAGAAGAAGCCTTGCCGGATGTGTAGACCGCGCGAGGTAGGAAAGAACATATGTATCTGCGTAGGCTGAGTTCCAAAGTCTCGTGTATGATAACGGAAGACTTACTTGAGAAACTGACTCTTGCTGGTACTCGGATCTCCGACGATGCAAATATTCAGATCTCCTCTCAGTTGCATACCTTCGGGTGTGACTTTGCTCACACCTCCCATCAATTGTAAAAGTAGCCCCTTCTTGACAATCTCATGACCATACACCATTGGCGCCAAGGAATTGACCAGCCTCGAGTATATGTGATCACTGTGCACCATCTGCTTCAAGTCCTCAATCTCGGATGCAGTCAACGACTGCAAATAAGCGTCTTGAGCATGATCTCCCGTATCTTGCGGATCAATGGTTGCAGTCTGGTTCAATGACGCCAGAATATTCCCAGCTTGACCATTAAGTTGCTGATTGGCCGCTTGTCCCGGCGTCGAAGTATCTGGCGTCACCATGCACGAGAGGAAGGCCATTCTGTACGTCAAATCCCGAACACCCAAAGCCTTAAGACCCGTCACACCACTCCCTCCAGCGTCGCCGCCTCTGGGAGCATTCCGATTGTCCCTCATAGCTTCCGGTCGTACACCCGGAAGTCCGAGCTGACTAACGTCTGGCACCACGATGAGCGTCCCGGTGAAAACGCACTTCTCGCCTGCTTTGGCGCGATCCACAATCTCTCCTCGTAGGATCACGTCCATTGTTCGAGGCATGCTTCCAGTGGGTATCTCGGAGCTATTCTCCTGAATCCTGACCTTCTGCCAATCGACAAAGGTACTTTGCCGAATATCCAACCGCCATCCTTGCCGGTTGCCGCAGACCAGGTTGGGACACTGGGTCGGCTCAGTGTATCTGAAGGTTTGCTCGACATTCGGTATGACCGTCCTGCAGCCTTCGCAGATGAATGTAGCAAGGTACAGCTCCGGTCGCACTTCTGATGTTCTCGTTACAGTCCCTGATATCGAGAGGAGCTTGCCCACAGATGCTGTCCGTAGCTGCCGTACTCGCGAGATCAGAGGTAGATTGTAAAACGCCAAGGTAAATAGCTTGTCCGTCTGCTGATTCGTGGTTCTCGAGCCTTGTGTATCAGCCTGGCTTACTCCGTTACCTGCAACAGAAGACCCAGTTTGTGATGAAGCACTCGTAGGTTGCCTATGCTCTTTGAAATAGCGTGGCTCGTACTTCGCGATCAGATTGTGAAGTGCTCGTGTGAGGAAGGGTAGATATCGGTAGTAGTCGTTTGCGATCGCATTAGCCAGAGTCTGATTCTGTAACGACAGGAGGTGTTGGAAGTCGACGTAGAGGGTAGAAAGATTGTAGATTCTGAGGCCGTGAATCTGCGCAATGTAGTATTTGTCACTCGTCAGAGCGCTGGAAGGCGGCGCTCCAGACAATGTGATATCCTCCACAAAGCTATACAAATCAGCGCATGCTTCTCAATGTCTTGTACTTCAGACATACATGTCCAGAAAGTTCTCAAACTCCTCCGCAACCTTTTCACCCACTCTATCCACTACCCTGTTCACCGCTCTTGCGAAAAGATCTTTCGGTCGATTCCGATCTGTACCTCGAGCGCCGACGATCTCGTCATCTGGGAACCCTTCGACATCGCTGAGCGCTCCGTTGCTATCTAGAGGTGGTACTGAAGAACGCTGAGCGCTTCGACCGTTGGGCGTTTTTAACGGACCATTCCTACGGGCGCCGGCTGCGAGATCGAGATCTGGATTGTCTGAAGTCAAAAGGCCGTTGACGATGGATGACATGGTGCTTATGGAGATTTAGGGTGGACCGTACACGAGAGATGATTCTGGTTTTGAAGTCCGTGTCAGTGGGGCTAAGGCAATCGCAGAAGACGCGTTCGCGGTTTTCGGGACGCGTTAGTATCGCGTATAGTGGTCTTGGCGTGGACGATATATCGTGCCAAGGCGGCTTATATCCAGAGGGTAAAGTTGACACTTTACTCCACCATAGCATGTATACCAACCGCTGTGATTGTAAAGGACGTACAGCATGCTCCTCCTAAAGACATCTAAGTAACCAACTACAGTCAGTCAGTGGAACCTATTAGGTACGACATACCTTAGTATACTCACAACACCACAATATCACTTACGTGTCAACCTCGCCATCTAAATCGAAGTTAGGCAAAGAGCGGAGTCATACGCAACGAGGTTATTGTATCAGATAGCGCTGATGCTGATAATGTGTATGGCATGCTGCCACAAGTTGTAGGAGCAGGGGAAGCGTGGATTCGGAGACTTGGACGAGCAGATGTCTGTGGAAAGTTGCATGTCACCACTTTCAATGCAGATCAAAAGAATATGTGCTTGAGGCTTCGTGCTATGCTACATGGTTAAAGATAGTGAGTGCGTGAGTGCGCGGATTTGCCATTCGCGTCGGTAAGCTTCGACTGAAGCAGCGAGATATCCGTGTAGACGGCCAAAAGCAAGGAAAGCCTCAGTCACATCAGGGCAGATGCAGAAAATCATCATCAGGGATATCGAACCGAGCGCTATTATATCATTTCCTCCACGCAATAGGGTCGTCCTCGTCGTCAGCCAAAGGCGGCAGGATCGCGTCCAGCTTTTCATCATCATCCATCGCGATGAACGGCTTGTTGGTCTTCTTGTCGAGTATGACATCTCCAAAGAGCCGCATAACCTCTTGAACCGACAGCCCAGACGTGATGGTCTTGTCGTCCAGAGCGCCGTGAATGATGAATTCCTTATGCTTTTGCATGGAATCGAGTCTGTCGTCAACTGTATCGTTGACAATGAATCTTGTGACGAATGTTTCATCTGCCTGGCCGATACGCCAGACGCGGCAGAAGGCTTCAAGGGTCAGATTAGGACTAAGATTTGGGGACATGTGCTCATACCTTGCTGCTCCATGCAACTATTGAACCAAAGATCAATGCAAGTGACTCTAGAGGCCATGGTCAGATTCACTGGTGCTTCGTTAATATCCCACCTGTCAAGGTCTTCTTTGTGCGTCAACTCACGCCCAATACCTCCACATTTCAGCGAAGCTATCATGATTTTCATTTTGCTGTTCTCTTTGCCAAAGGCTTCAATGGTTTTATCGCGAGCCTGATGGGACATCTTCCCATTGTACTGCACATATCAATAAATAAATGCCATGAAAGGATGGCTAGGGGTTAACTCACAGTACAATATTCCCAGCTATTCTTCTGGCAAACTCTTTCGAGGATGGCCATTCTGTAACCGTGTTAGCTAGGGCTAGCGCGTGAACAAAAGGGGGACCAACATCATAAGAAATTGGCTGAAGACAATAATCTTCTTCTCTGGATCCTCTTCAAGCCATCTCGTGATCTGATTTTCGACGCCAATTGTCTTAGCGGATAAGACGAGTTCATCATCATAAGCAACCCAGTGCATGTTGACCTTCCCAGTCTTGACCTTCCTGCCTCTCAAGTCTGGCGACAGGTCCAGAAAATCATCGACCACCAGTTCTTTAAGCCCGGCACAGGACTTACTTGTCTCGAACAGCGTTCCACACTCTAGGCAAGATGTGCTCTCTTGATCTTTCTTGGACGCTGCGTAAGCCAGAAATTCGAGACACTCCTTGCAATAAACATGGAGGCAGCTTGTAACCCATGGATCTTCCGGTATGTTCTTGCACTTGTGGCATAGCTGCTCATTCCTTAGCTCTTCTAGTTTCAAGGTATTCTTCAGACCTTGCAGTCGTTGACCGAATCTAATGGCGAGTTCGTTAGTCGCTCCAGCTTCTAGGTCGACGGACTGCTGGTCTGGTGTGGATTCGATAATTTCACCCTTGGCTGCCACCATCCTTCTAAGGGCGACAATGATAGTCTTTGCGGGCTTGTTCTCCTCTGTCTCATTGAGACTTGCTGCGGCTTCGAGACGATCGACGGTGTCTAATTCGAACATGTCTTGTAGGATTTCTTGGATTAAAAAGGTGTGAGCTGCCATCTGCCGTAATCGAAGGAACATGACAAGTCCATAGCCTGTCTTGTGGTCGAGCTCACCCATGGCTGAAGCCTTGTTGATAGCTCTGATAAATCGCCTGCTAACAATCTTGTAGATCAGGCGCTCGACGAGATTGAATTCTAGACGCTCAGTCCCCTGGTGTGTGGCTGGCAGCGAGACAATTGGATATCCAAGGACTTTATCATCCATCGTCCGTCTAATCATGATCTGATCCAACATGCAATGTAAGCGCTTGTTGCAATCGCTGCTGCCTGCGACACAGAAGTGTCGGGTGAAGTCTTTGAAGGACCCTGTCGCCTCTACCCTCAAGAACTTGAAGTAAGGGTAAAGCTCTTCTATTCTGTTCATGATGGGTGTACCCTAAAAGCGATCAATCCCCATCCCCGTCAGCCCTTGGGTCCGGAGAGGAACTCACAGACAAAGCCCAACGGTGCCGAGCCATCAATGCTCTACAGGCAACTGATGTATGGGAAAGATGGTTCTTGATCGCTTGGGATTCTGCAATATTTATCAACACCGTTACCGCATTGTGGACTCTAGCCATACTGACCATCAAGAACTGCCCACAAAGTCAGCCTGGGAAATAAATATTCTGCTTGAATTAGAGTAATGACTTACTAATTCTGTGGAAGTGAGCCTTGTGAAGTATGTCGCGATCTTCCTCCCAGATCTCCATCCACCAAGCTTGAAGCTTTTCTAAGTCATCGATGTCATCAGGTACATTGGTCTTTGGATATGATCTCATAACCTTGTGATACCATCAGTGACACAGCCGGCGATTTGGGGTTATTATTATACCTCTTGGTAGGTGGTGAGACTATATTGATCAGTCTTTATCGAGACGAGTCGCTGGTATATCACTTACACAATATTGGCATTCTGCATGTCATCGATAGCACCCAAGCCAGACTGCCGCTTGCCTGCGTAATGGGACATAATCCGGCGGATAGCACCTTGAGCAACATGCTTGCTAATCTCCTTCTCCCCTTGGAACTCGTCAGCCTCATGCTTTCCCGAGAGATCAAGACTACCTACATTGGCCCAACAGTGAAGGCGGGCAAACAATGAGTGTAGACTTGTGCTTGTCACGGCGGGTCGGAGGGTTAGCAATTATCAACGTCAAAGCCATCACCGTTTTGCCAAGTCCCATGCCTTGGTCCACGTTAGCATTCCTCTGTCCAGTGGTTCAATGCCAGTTCACCATCTGCTAAAATGCCCTGAATTCAATGTCAGTACGCCAATTGAACTAGACGAGCTCGTAAACCACTAACCCCTAATGGCTCACTGTCCCCAAGTTCTCTTTCTTTCATCCAGGCTGCTCCTTGCACTTGATGATGGTGCAGCGAGGAACTTATGCCAGTAAATTTCCAACCACCATCACCATCTGGATTCACCTTTTGTTTACCCAGGGTAACGGTCGCTTTCCTGATATGCTCCTTCTCTGCTCCAGCCCGACGCCTATCTCCAAGAGGAACATTCGCAACCATGTCAGCCAAAGCCTTGGCCTTGTTCTTTGCTGTCGATTTCGGGAGAGGTGCAAGATCGCGGATGGCGTTAGCACTCTCGAAGACGTTGCTGTTGAGAAGGCTGGCCGCATTGTTCAGATAACCAGCTTGTGAAGGCTTCTTCTTTCGCGGCGACTTGTCTTTTCTGGTCCAGGTTTTTCCACCATTGGTATTGCTCTGCGCTCCACGAGGCGCTCTTGTCTTTGCCGCCTTGCCCGTTTTTCCACCTTTCTTGCTCCTCTCGTTGTCTTTTTGCTTGTCCGCCTCCCTTCGCTCTTTCATTAAAAACCCGTCGATACCTGCCCTCAGATTTGATTCAAGGTCCTTTTCAAGATCCCGCGCTGAATTCAGCCTTTGCTTCTTTTGGCCTTGCGCGGTGCTACCTTGGTCATCTTCGCTTGCGACAGCGTGAGGACGCTTTGCGCGTCGAGCAGGAGACTGATGAACGAAGAGTGCATCCTCGTCGCTGTCTCCTTCCTCACTGCCGGGCCCACGAGAGTTGAGATAGTCAAGTTCGAGTCTCTTGAGCCGGGCCTTCTCCACTTTGTCCGCTCTCCGGAATTCGTAATCATCCTCTATAGTATTAGCATCTGCTCTCTGCTTGACCTTGTAGCTACGCTTCAGTTCGCGGAACGTGACTGCAGCCTCTTCATCGAACTTCGGATCGCTGCTCATCCAGGCATCGTCGTCTATGGGATCGCCCTCCAAGCCTGGAGGCTTCAGCCCGTTCAGTCCCTCGATGGGACCTGCAGACCCAGAGAGGGCAAGCATTTTCTCTCTGAGCGCTCGCTGCTGTTGGTATTGCTTCGCAATGGCTTCCGAGGTGGCCTTTGGTCTTGGGGTGATCTTCTTGCCGAGGAGAGAGGTACCTAGCCTTGGTGCAAGAGCGCTACCCGGCTCCTTCTCAGATCCAAGCTCAATGATATTATCGCCGTACATGTTGGCCGTTCCTGATTTCAGTCTCGCACGGAGCAGGCTTGCTGGAATCAACGTCTCATTGTCCACAGTCTGGTCTTCATCGTCACTGTCTGAGATGGAGATGATTTCGTTGGCCATACTCTTCCAGTCAAAAAAGTCGTCGTCACCTTCTCTCTTGATGACGACGTCCTCTACATCGCAAAGGTCGATGACCTGCCCTGGGAGAAAGCGAGACATAATTTCCTCAACCTCCGGAGATTCCTGTTTGATGATAACCTGTTTGTCCTTGGAGGGTCGGCCTGGAACATTTGGCGAGTCTGCATTGTCGGGTTTGGTGATGATCTCTTCCTCCTTTTCTGTGTCGCTTTCCAAGAGCGATCTGAGCTGGTCTGACCCTGTTTGAATAGCCTCGTCGATCGCGATATGCCTGCCTGCCTTCGTTGTACCTTGGTTGGCCACTTCGCCATGGCTCGTGCGGAACAGAGTATCAAGGTCAGGCAAAGCTTCTATACTGTCGTCGTTGATCTGCGGCTCCAAACCCGTACTGAGATTTGGTCCATATGTTTGTGTTGGCATCAAGAACTCAACGCCTGAGTCTGTCAAAAACGTCATCGGTAGGTCAGAAAAGTCGACTTGGGGTTTGGTACCAACTAGGTCCTCATAGCTCTCGTCTTGAAATGGGTGGAAGGCGTCTGGTGGTAAACCACCATCGACCGGATCACCGCTCGCAGAAGTCATTGCTGTTAGCTATCTAAATCACTGCGAAGGAAGATCAGTTGAAAGATTAGTATTATGAGCAACAGGGACTTTGGAGTGAGTTGACTTGTACCTTTCTCAGTAGCCTTCAATTGGTCCAAGCGAGCGACAAACCTCGCATGTCTTCAGCTGGATGATTTAGAATTTCCTGGAGGTTGCGAGAAGCACACAGCGAAAGTGAGCGAATGCGTCAGGAGTGATAGACTTCTGCCTGTAATGATTTGAAATATCCTTAGCTAGTAGACAAGCCGACATGAAGTTAGTCGATCGAGCTGAGACATAAGATGAGCAGAGGCCTACAAGTTGTTTGTCTTGCAAATGAAGAGAGAACGATGTCTGAAGAAAGTGTAAAGATTGCGGACAAAAGAAATACTTGACGGAACGTTATAGATACTTGCGAAGGCTCGTAAGTCGGTGGCTAAGTGAAGTAAATGTTATGCATAGTATCTTGAGGAAAGATATGCTCATTCAGAGCGATCTTGCTAGTGGACCCACGGAAGGTCGGCTTTAGAGATCTAGGTAGTAAGGAAGGCTGAGTTGAAGCGGTAGAAACGTGGGGTTTGGTGAAGATAATACTTAGTTCTTGTGGAGTGGAGGCGCTTTGGGCTAGAGAAGAAAGATGTGGGACCTAGTGAGGTGGGTTAGAAGTGTGAAGGGTTGAAGAGGCGAAGTTTGAAAGGACGATGGGCAAGGGAGATAGAAGGAGCCCAGATCAAGTGAGACTTACCCTTGATCTTGATATCGTAGCTTTGCGGAATGGTATGCTCAAGATAGCGCTCAGAAGGCGGATCGGGGACAAGCAATGCTCGGATGTAGTAGTAAAGAAGTTTCAGCTCGGCAGCGGAGCAAAGATATTTGAAAGGCAGGTGGTTGAGTAAGGAACGAAGAAGATCTTGAAGTGTGTGAAAGAAGGTAGATCGATAAAGGCCGAAAGATTGATCGATGGGGTAGCAGTCCGAGGGTTGGTGACAAAAGTCTCTGCCGACTTTCTCGCCCATTTGACCCTCGGTCGAGGAATATAGCAAGTTGAGAGCAGATAGCGAAGAAGCTAAGCAGGGTGGGTGTACAACATTGGAGAAGAAGAGTGGGGCCAGGACTCCAGGACTTCAGAAGTTACGAGGAGTGGTGAAGATGAAGTCCAAGGATGAGAACATCCGCGCCCCAGGTGTTTATTTTCTATGACGAGCCTCTTGAGGTGAGATCGCAGTAGTAGACATGGATCGAGGTGTTAGTGTATAACCCAATCCATGCATTGTTGGAGCAAGACCAGATAGCACCTTAGTAAAGCCGTTCAGCCGTAACGCCATAGTGCAACGAGCTGGTCCGGGACAAGCGCTTCATGGTTTGCGTAGCCACCCTGGGTATCTTGCACACGAGATCAATAGATAGCTGGCCAACAGTTGAGGGTAGCCAGCTTTGCTGACTTCCAGTGTCCATACTGGCCCTATCGACAGGGCGGTCCATTCTCATATCCCTGGCGTTCGCAATGGCTTCGCGGAAACAAGATAGAGGTGCTCTTGAGCAGGGATACTGCTATGGGCCGCCGTGAAGAGTCGAGGGCAATACTGTTAATCAGATGTAGAGGGGCCAAAGAGCACCTCATCAGACTCCGCATCTTCAGTCAGACAGAATCAGCGATCCCATTCAAGTACCATCGAGAACGTCTGCACGCCAGTGTCAGCATGCCAATGTCCCATGTACCAGACGTTTCCATCATGATACCTACCTCGCCTCAGCTCCAGCTTCATAGCATGCCTACACTTCCCATGTCATCTCCCTGCCAGAGCATTATGGGGTCTTGTGGTGACAAACCCTGACGCGGTCCGTAGGTCAGAAGGCGCCGTTGTGATATGGTGGTTGAAGTGAAGTCAAGTGCGAGACGAGGGGGAATCTTTCTTTGAAGGCGCGCCTTTGCCGCCGCATCGCCGCCGACTGAGTACTGCATGAATAATCTGTAGAATAAGAGGATTTTTGTCACAGTACCTCCAATTGTCAGCCTTTTTGGCGATAATCCCGGGCTCTGCAAACTGTCTTCACTACGACGAGTCACAGCCTCACGCACACGTCTACAAAGTCTTGAGACATGACGGATACCAATGCTTTGTTCTCCTGATAGTGTCCTGTCTCATATTTGCGTAAATCAAGAGCATAGATCCGCAAGCCATTCACGAAAATTATGTACAAAGAAGGCTAATGAAAAACCGGGTTAGTATGATTACGGTCCGCTTCGAATAATGCCGAACGCCGAAGCCTGAGGTACCTACTTAAGGTATTTTACATAGTTGCGCCCGAGGCTGCCACCTGAGAAATGAAATTCGTGATGTTTGGTAGGTGATGTGTCCCCGCTTTGAGCCGAACGTTAGAGGCGCGCATCTTTGTCCGCCGCATGAGAAGAGTAGAGGAGATCTCCGGAGACTTTCGATTCCGGTATAGAGGGTGTCGAAGTTGTAATGCCAGGCGGTATGGGAGAGAACAGATGCTCGTTGGGAGCCAGTCTGAAACTTGATCTTCGTCAAAATCAATGGCCTAAAGTATCGAGCTCGTCTGATAGATGTGGTGCGATTGTCCTGTGCATAATGGCGGCGGCCTGTGGATCTCAACGTCTCACACAGGCGAACCGCTGGATATTACATGGGACCGATTGTATAGCGCTTGCTCAAATTTTCAGAGCATACTGAGCTACCAGTGTTAGAATGCGGGTATAGGCATCTGGCACTCCTCGTTGATATCAAAACAAGGGTTATCAACTATTAATCGTTCTCGGATCGTCAGGTGGATAAAACCTTTTGTGATATTAGTAGAATTCAAGCACAGGATGAACCAAACATACCAAGCCGCTAGGGCTATGATGATGTATAAGACCTGCAATAGAACCCCTTCCAGCCTACAGTCGTGTTAGCATAAACCTTGGTTGAGACATAGCTACACTAACCAGTGTGATTTCCCATCCTGAATGAGGTAATTGACCAGCAAGACCGCGACGAACAATACCGTGATCTGGAACGCATTGAAAGCAAGGTTCATGGCGTCGTTCTTCAAAATCCACCCGAGGACAACAGCGAAAGGTATGACGAGGAGCGCAATTTGCATACTTGAACCAACGGCGACTCCAATGGCAAGATCCATCTTATCCTTGCAAGCAACAGTCACGGCAGTTGCGTGTTCTGCCGCATTGCCAACAATAGGGAGTAGAATGAGGCCAACGAATGTCCTTGACACTGAACCGTTGCTTGTGATAGCGTCGATACTGCCGACCATGAATTCGGCACAGACTGCAACGCACGCAGTCGAGGCAGCTAGAGTGAATATAGCAACCCATTTGCTCAATTGTGGTTTCTCAGGTTCGTCATTTGACTCTCGATTTGGCCCCTCTTTTGTCGCATGGTCGCTTGCATGGGCTGACATACCAACACCTATATTGACCATACCCTTGGTGGCGTCGCCTTTCTTGTGCTTTGATCGCTTCTGTACTTTCGGACTGGGTTCGTTATACATTGAGCTATGTGTCTTGAGCTGGAAGAAAAGATACGCCCCGTATACCACTAGCAGTAGAATGGCGGTTCCCCGGGATAATTGTGTAATTCGATCTGACTTCAGCTTCTCTATGTGCATCACGTAATCAGATATTCATGTTCGCTGGCGTTTGGGGTGGAGAACTTACGAGTACCGTCTGCCCAAGCTTGGAAAGCCGCGGGGATGATTAAGCTGCCGACAGCAAGAGCTAGTAAACTTGAGGCTGTCTGTGCAACTGTCACATTGAAGTGCTGCTCGACACGATTCAATCCACCAAAGAAAAAGCACATTCCCATGACGAGAAGCAGATTTGAAAGTATGCTACCAATCAAGGATTCTGCAGTGGATTCGGGCATCAGTGATGCTGTTCGAGGATAGTGGGAGCTTTGAGACAAACCTTGCACAATATCGACCTCGCCCTTAACCAAAGCTAGTACAGAAACAATGAGCTCGACAGCATTGCTTGATGTTAATCAGTAATTTGCATGGTGGAGACTGGATTTTCGACTTACCCAAACGTTGCATTGAGCAGTCCTCCGAGGGTCTCCCCTACTCGGAGGGCAATCTCTTCGGTTGCGTAGCTCAGCATAGCGGCGAGTGGAATGATGGCGATGAAATTGATCACAAAAACTCCCACCCTTGATACACCAGGTACGTAGTTGACGGCGATGCCAATTGGAACAAATATCAACAGGACGTTGACATAGGAGTTGAGGAGTGTAGCCCGGAGTTGCCCAACAGCAGTGAATTTTTGTGTGTCCGCTCTGAACAAGGACGACCGTCTCCTTGGTTTCTCCAACTCCTCATCCCCGCCGACCTTGCTCTTCTTGCCAATGAATGGGAACTTTCGATGTCTCGTTTTAGGAACGGTAGACGGCTCCGAGTCCACGACGGTTTCACTGGAAACTGCTCCGGAGTCCTGACTATCTTCTTTTTCTCTCTCATGTTCCACAGGGTGTGGGCTCTGTTCATAGTCATTTGCATTTGACATAAACCCATTGACCGGGGACTTGGATGATGAGGAAGGCATGGTGTCGGCATGTTTAGGAACAGAAACGTCATCGAAATTTCTTGAACGTCGCTCATCCTCAATCGAGTTGGGCGCGCAGTTCTCCGAGTAGTTGGTCTGGGTTCGCAAAGCTGGATTCTCGACATCGCTCCGGTCTTTTGTCTTCGTTCTGATCTTGCGGAAGGGGTTGTAATTAGGCAGTGCATCGGGGTGGTCGTCATCGTACCATGCCTCTCGTTTCGCCGCCGTTCGGTATTTGTCTGTAGGAAGCATGAGCGAAAGTTAGACGCGGCTAATTGCAATTGTGAAACTCACGCATAATCAGTAGAGGTGGCAAAAGTATGCGCTGAAGTGCACGTTCCCGTGGAAGATATCAGGCTGGTATCAGAACGTCAGCCTCGTGAGTACAGCGTTTGAAAGGGCGGACAGCCTCACCAACGTGCAGATGGGGCTGACCGTAGGTCGCAAGGGGGGTCAGAATATAATCAACAAGTGGTTGACGATCGTTCAGAATGATCTGCGACAGGGATCTAGATCCTTTGGCGTGTTTCTATGCGGGAGCTTTGCCTCGCGGTAAGAGGGAGGTTGCAGGAAGTGCTTCTCTAATGGGGATGATGGGGAGGGAGAAGGCTGTGTTGTAGTAGTTGAGAGTGGATGATGCAACGATGAGTTCGAGGCAGGAAAGCTGGCAATACCAAGAGCGTAATACCAATAGCCAAGCCTTTTCTTCCCTGGAATTTTACTGAGAAGGGGCCGGTAATTCTAGCGTCCGAGGGATCGTTTTGAGGCAGTGCAAATGCTTGTTTTTGTGAGTTTACTGATCTGATAGGATTCTCGCACTGGATTGCTAAGTTGCTGAGGCAAATTAGGCAATTGATGGACTTTAATCTGCAATCAAGACAATGGCCTTTCACTGACTAGGCAATGATGCGGCGAAGCGTCACTGACCTCATGCTTTATACCTCAATGAACAATCCTTTACGCGCGGGTACCTACGTGTCAAACGGCAAAGCAAGGGGGGCCAAGTGTAACGCCCGCCAGAAACTAGAATTAATCGTCGGCATATCGTCATCACCGACAACGACTCCTGCTCCTGGCTAATGTGATAGCCTAAAGTACCTCATAGCGCATCTACTTTCCCGCCGGCGCACGGAACATTTGATGCAGCTGCTTTTGTTTGGCAAGGGAAAGCAGACGTGGTGCAATCATTGTTTGCCCTGACCACTGGGCGTGTGGCTGCCCAAGGAAAGCTTTGTTCTCTGTGCTACCGAGTACCAGCTCCACTTGGAGTCAAATATCTTCTTGGAAGAATATTGCCGAATCACGCAGGACCTGGATGACAGGGGATATCAGTCTCCATGCATTGACCTGTTTCATGCTCAAGTCCGACCAGCTTGCCCATGCGGATGGTTTGGGCGTAGATCGGAAAGCCTGCAAATACAGAACAAAGAAGCAGGCACCTGGGATACCTGTCTTTCCCAGATACCCAATCATGAAGCACAGGTGAAGCAGTAGATCTATTGGCGCCAAGGATCGATGTGATCCAATCATAGCGGTACCCTCGGTTGGTCAATATCGAATGGCGACCCAACCGGCTTCTCATCTTCGTCAGGTGAGCACAGAAGGCTCCGGAGTCGTGGGCGGTAGGCCAGCATTTACGGCCGAAGAGTCTCATGCTGAAACTCCAATTCCAGTACCACAGCCGTCAAGAACGTTGGTCAACCAGCTATTCGTTCTATCCATCCATGATGAGCATCTCTCGAAAGAGGACGTCATTCTGAACATCTCTCCACGCCATGAGGTTCACAATGGAGACTTACTGCAGCTCACCCCAGCCAGTAGAATGCTACTCGATTACAGATCCACCGACGGACACCCTGACCCATACAGTCGGCTCGTTTTCTTGTTCCGAACTCCGAACCAGGAGCTCCTGTCGAAGCAGCCAGCCCTACGAGTATCTGTATCTCAACGTGTTGCAGCTGCGGTTGGCTTTGAGAAGGGAATCCAGGTCTTGGTGTCTACCGCCAACGACCATGCCTGCCATGCAACCCATGTCGAGATCGTCTTTCGAGACCAATATCTTGCACGTGCCGATATGTGGCACATTGTCGCTCAGCAGCTGGTCAATACTTGCATTCACAGAGGGCAGAAGATAGAGTTCATGGGCAGCATCCGAGCCCACATCAAGACCATTTTTGCGCACGGGAGGAAGGTGCAGTCAGCTCTCTTTCATCAATCTTCCAAGCCTATATTCCGTAGCGAGTCTGCCCGCTATGTACTCTTTATCCAAATGTCAAAGGAAATGTGGGACTTTGATGCCGATGGCAATGGGGAGATCATGTTCGACAAAGTCATCAACGGCTTTCTTCCAGCGCTCTTCCAGAGATGGCGCGAGCTGAAAGTCAAGCATCTCATTAGCATTGTCTTGTTTACAAGGATGGTATACGAGCAGCACATATCCCAAGATCTGACAAAATCGAATCTCTACGCGACCAAGACTTACACGTCGAGTATTGGAGGGGAGAACACTTGGAAAGACTTTTACCGAGTTGTGGTGAGTGATTTAGCAAGTGGAGAATGGGCAGACATCCTCAATCAATTGAAAAAGGAATTCAAGGTGTTTCTTAGGGACACTTCGATCAGAAAGCCCGACCATCTGCCTCATGGGGAAGCCTTGGCAGACACGCCAAGTCGTATCATTGCTGGGCAGCCATCTGCTGCCACTCGGGGGAATGTGCTCGAAGCAATCAACCTGGCATCCTCGCAATTTTCATCTGATTATATCGACCGAGATCTGGTCAGGACAGGAGTATCCATTATGGTGATATCACCAGGGTCCGGCGTGTTCGAAGTGGACTACAATCTTCTAGTTGCGACTACAGATAACCTCATTGACAATGGTATTGGTATCGATCTTGTTTGCTTATCAAGAATGCCGTTACACTCTGTACCTTTATTCAAATACCATCCGCCTCCAGTAGCTTCATTGAATAACTTGCTACCAGACAGATATGATATGAACGAGGATCAGAAGACGCCGACAGGCAGTCTCATGTCTCAAATCAGCTCTGGAACATTAGCCATACCAGCTATTGCCGAGGAGAAGAAGGACCGAAGGGGGATGGATCTAGAAACGTCACGGAGAGGCATATGGAGCTACGGGATACCCCACTGGATTGACATATCCTTCTGGGTCCCATCTTCAGAAGTGGGTCCCAGTCAGGTAATAAGTACGAGCAAGATCAAGGACAAGTCAAGCTTCGATACGCCACAGCACAAGACCTTTATCCCACGGGTGAAAATGTACGAACTCCAGATGATGGGTATAATTGAAAACGCAAGTGGCGACATCTCCATCCCTTGGATGTCGCCTCCCCAGGCAAATACCGCTACAGATGCCAAATATACTAACGTGCCTGAATTGCCAAAACTTGACCGCAAGATATCGGTAGCCGATTCTTTTGGCTTGCAGAATCATGGTCGTCTTGATTACTCCCACAAGCTCTCAACGTCAGTCTCGTCAGATCAATCCATCATCAATCAGCGGAGCATGCAGCCCCAACTGCTATGGATGGATGATTACGATGATGCTGTATATTGCCATCCTCTAGAGGCCAAGAAACGATTGCACAAGGTCAAGTTAGGGAAGAACGCTTCCACGATTCGCCAACGGCATCGTTATAGCCCTTCTCTACTTAGCACTTCAAGCAACAACCGCCACAAATCTATACAAAAGAATTGGCATTATCCCGATGATGAAAATCATCTGAGCAAGGACTCGCTGAACTACCGACCATCACGAGTAAAACAGGGCATTCATGCCAAAACCAATGATGCCTCATCTGGTAAACCAAATGCTCGTCTTCAAGCGAACAAGGGCGCACGCCAGATTAGCTTTGGCCCTAGAGCATTCCCAGCAAAAGCTGTCCCAAGTACCGAGGTCACCACTAAGCACGAAACAGGCTCGTTGCTTAGCCGTGGGTTCAAGTCTGATTTTGTGGTGAAGCCAGCTGGACTACTAAACGCCACCCCATCCAAAGAGCCGGCCAGCAAGACATCTATCAGTCCCAATTCCCAGATTGTAAAGGCCGAGCGACAGTCATCTGAGTCAGAGTCCTCACAATCAAGACCGATCCCCATCAGGAACGCTACAGCCAAACGTGTCACTGGTGACATCGATATTAGAGTGAATATACCTGGTAGAGACTCCAATGGCCTTGTCCCAGGAAGCCAACTCCAAAATCGACTTACAGCGCTACAGGACCTCCAGATCCAAGAAGAGTATAATCCTATACCAGAGCTGGGTCCGGTGGACGATTCCCTTCCGCTACCAATTGCTCTTTCTCCAAGCACTACCTTGGCTCCTTGGCTTACGATTCTTAATCCTTGCAATCCTTCCAAAGCAAGGATCGCACTGGCTAGCCGCTTAGGAAGATGGCAGCACGTCTTCCCACGGCCCCTGAAAACTTCACAAATCAAGTGGAAATCTTTGTGCTCTCCTGCAGCTGTTCCGCTGACGACGGAAGATTTTCCCTCAGCCGAACAACTCGCCGAAGAGTATGAAGAAATCACGTACTTCATAGATTTGCCCAACGATCTCAAGCTTTCCGAGACCTCTCAGTCTCTAGCATCGGAGATGTTAGCGTTTCGTCTCTCCCGAGGCTTTCAATTGGTTACCGGACCACGTGTCGCGGAAAGTACCAAGATATCTTCCATGCAAAGCTTGGACGTCTTCGATGAGCGGATCCTTGCAGACACTGGGAGTTTGGTCTTTCTCGCAAGAGGTAGCACAGTCCATAGATTATCACGGGTTGAGGCAAGCAGAATCGAGGTCAAACAGCTCTTTCGTCACGGAGGGGAGGCGATCCGAGGATCTGAGACTGGTGGTATGCTCTACAGACCTCTCATTCGGTCAATGCTCGCGGATGAATACAAGGTACAGGAAATATCCATTGCACCGCATCGTAGCAATTTCGACTGGAAGACGATCGACGCTTTCATAGTTGGGCATGAAAGACCGCAGGCTGCTGACTTTGTAGACAGTCTGAGACCCTGGCGCGCGCGCTTCGTACTCATTCCGGTGGAAGCACCATCAAGTGCTCGTCGCAGAGTGCGGATAGGTGAAGACGACGAGGAAGAAATCCGGCTTGAAGGTATTCGAAAGCTTACACAAGTATGGCAACAGTTTCGATATATCCCTCCTGACGAGCGTCGGTATCAAGCACCATCGCGAAATCGTAAAGACACGAACCCTCTAGACATCATGTATCAGACCAGGAATCCGTCAGCGATTGTTGCCGCAGAGCTAGAAAGTGCGGCAGAAGGCGATGCCACTGGAGGAAAAGAGCAATTGCTACCGGATTCAGACTTGTACCACAGGTCGAGTTTCAAGATCGCACCTTTAGCAGAGACTATCCAGAGTGAAAAAGGCGTTCAGTTGCGAGATAGGTGGTGGCATTTTCGGTTGCACTACAATTGTTTCATCGGTTTCGAGTTGACAAGCTGGTTACTGCAAAACTTCAGAGATGTTGATACCCGCGAGGAAGCTGTGGAACTTGGCAATAAACTCATGATAAGTGGCATGTTCAAGCATGTGGCGCAACGGCACAACTTCAGAGATGGGAATTACTTCTACCATATTGCAGACGAATATCGCACGCCGAGGCCGGAGTCTAAGAGCTGGTTTGGCCGGGGCAAGGCGTCGGTGCCTTCGACGCCAATGTTAGAAGGTCTACCCAAAGAGCTCCACATTACGGGGCGTTCCCGTTCAAGCTCGACGAGCAATCCCAAGGAGGACAGTGGACCTACCACGCCAACCAGAAAGAAGAAGCACCTGGGTGTCGCGCTGAGCAAGTCTTTGATCTACGATGTTGATCATCGCAAGCGATCATACAGACCAGAGCTAGTAAACCTTCATTATGATAGGCTGCATAATCCGGACAATTGCTACCACATCCGGGTCGACTGGATGAACACAACCCCCAAGCTGATTCAAGATGCAGTTGTATCATGGGCCACTTCAGTCGATAGGTTTGGCTTGCGCCTTGTGGAATTGCCATTGGCCGAAGCTTCGTCCATAACTAGTATGCATCCATTCCGAGCTCCTCATCTCGTACGATTAGCGCGACAACCGCCTGAGAAACAACCTCAAGGCTACTTTGAAAGCACAACTATTGGCCCTCAACCAAGGATTGAAAGGAATTTCTACCAGAAAGCCATCATGAAACGATTCAACTTCGTCCTCGATTTCGAAGCCGCGTCAGAATTCCCAGCAGACGTAGACGTCACATACTCATGGGGCAAACCCGACTACCGCTACCCACAATACATTCACCGCTCGGGCATGCTCATCGCTCAGATCACGGACGACGGCGACTTTCTTCTCTTGGCGAATCGGCTCTACGATAATCGCAGGGCGGCGCCTCCTCCCCACCAACATTCAGCCCGAGCCGACCATGCCAGCGACAATGATCAAAGTAAGGGTCTTGGTTTCTTCAGATCAAGTCCTCACCGAGGTGCGCACGCCCCTAATCGCCCTTCGCCGCTCCATTCACCACACGACTCTCCCTCCGTCCACGCCGCTCTCAGTGTTCCCCAAACCTATTTTCCCTCTCAGATCGAGCCTCATGGACCAACGCCCACACCAGCGTCTGGCTTCCCAAAGCACATCGACCCCACGCGTCCTTCGCCCACAGCCTCCAGCTCCCCAGACGCAACAAAGCAAGATTTCGAAGCCTTCTGTAATAACTCCGAAGCATTGAGTCTTTTCTACGACGAGGTCCTTAGCAAAGCATCTACACCTGGGCCGAATACACCATTCATGGGTGGCAAGACGCCGAGTAAGGCATCGGACACGGGCGAAGAGAGTCCCATTCCGACGTTCGCCCTGCCGGGGAGGTTGCTGGACAAGTCGGATGAGAAGAGCGGCAAGAAGGTGGAAGCTAAAGCCAGGGCTGTGTGCGGTGGAAGTCCAGTCGTTGGTCAGAAGGGCGGCGACAATGGCTAAGCGATATCGTTATTGGACCAGTCACAGACGCAGGACACATGTCAGTTGGAGACTTTGGTACAGCGACCTCGATGGCCTGATACTACAGTAGCGAGAATACGCATGACCACCGACATCTCGGTGATTGCAACCAAACACCCGTTATGATATGAGAAAATTAAGAGACCAGTATCCGACTCCACACAGATTATTTCCAATATCCTCAATACTCCTATATTTTGATATGTCTCCAATATATCCCCCCCGAAATCTCGACTTTACAATCACATCCCCCCCTTCCATCCCCATCCCCATCCCCATCAAAACAAGAGCTTGCGCACAACCCCCTTCCGCTCTTTCAGAAAAAGAAACAAAAGGAATCACATCACAGTCTGAGATCCGTCCGTCGAGGCTTGGTGCATGGGATAAGAGTTAAGGGTGTAGCAGCGATTATGACGTAGAACTTAGGAGGAGGTTGGAGCGATGGTATATGGGACATGTTATAGATACATACCAGGCATACCGCGCCACAGCGCTTCACCATCGTGAAAATTATGCGGAAAATATACCATCTAAGCTAGTCTGCGGGGGAAAGTGCGAAGACATCGTTCATGATTTATGGCGTCGTTATGCACGTAACGTACCTATTGAGACGTGTATAAGGTAGCTGAGAAACCACACACATCTCTAGGCTTTTGAGGCAGTGATATAATATGATATAATGTGAATTACGGAAATGTCATGGGTTGGGTTTTAGAGAGGTCTTTCATTTGATTTGGAGTTGGGTTTTATTTTTATATATATGTTGTATTGAATTGTATGTAGATTTGGAAGCTGCATGTGCTGAAGTCCGGTAGATATACGATTCCCGCCGTTTTTGCGTTTATTTTGCGAGGATTGGTTTTTGTGCTTCACATTAGATGCAGGAAATATGTCAATCAAGTCGCTAGGCGCCGTGCGTATAATATCCATCCTCCTCGTATAGGCCAAGGTCCTCGCTGCCTCCGCAGCCCAGGAAAGGTAACCCCATCAAGAATCAAGTCAATCCGCCTTCCCATCCACCTTCTCACTCTCCAATTTGTCCAGATCAACGCCATTGAGACACCGCAGGTTGATAGGCTGATGGGTAGCTTTCCAACCAACGCGCTGATTGATGATGGAAACGCCACACGTCGTGCAGAAGGAATGACCGGCGGTCTTGGTGCCGAAACGGTAGCAGTTCAAGTGTTCCCGGCCTTGGACCTGTACTTCTTCCGCTTTGGGGTATATCCACAGGTAGGCGTTCTGTGTGGGTGTTGTTGTTAGCGTAGCTTTGCAGGTTGGGATGCGAGTTTTTGGGAAGGGGGAGCATACGCGGGAGCAGATACTGCAGTTGCAGTCGGTTGCTATGGGGAGTTTTTCGAGGTTGACGCTGTAGGTCACTTTTCCGCAGTGGCAGCTGCCGCGGTATTCGGTGATGCCGTCTTTGTTGGGGGCTGATGTCGTCACGGGAGGTGAGTAGGCGGGTTTGAGCGCGGCACCGTCGCAGGGTCCGATCTTGAGCTTTTCTATATCGACATCTTCGAGGGTGCGGACCTGGGTTGGGTTTCGGTCACTGGGTGTGTTGCATATGTTGGGGTGTACTTACGTTGACTCCGATGGTCGATGGACCGTCGATGTGACGCTTGCCCATAATCGATGAGCCGCCTAGCGAGTTTGAGGGTCAGCGTCTGTTTTTGGATATGAGAGTAATCCGAGAGGCGTGTCTGTGGAGTTAGGTGCTCCTGATACATGCCTCCCAGACCACATCAGAAGAAATGAGGCCGGAGATTGATGTACAATTCGGGCAGAACATATGGCTCATAGTCTTGTTGGCGAATAGGTATTCTTTCAAGGTGCCATCGCCTTTCTCGACAACGTATAGATCATCGGATGAGGGGAAAGTCCATAGGTAGCCTTTCTGTATGGGCAACGACTCAGCAATCTGGATTGAACATTGTGTAGGAGGCAAGCCAAACCTTGGAGCATATACTGCAATTGCATGCAAAGACAGTCTCGAGCTTTGGGAGCTTGACCGTGTATGTGAAGCCGCCACAATGACAGCTTCCATGATAGTCAACAAGTGCATCCGTATTGTGATCTGCCATGTTGGAGGTTTTGGCTCTCTTTGGATTTTGCTGATTCCAACGCTGTGCAAGACAGTGAGAGCAGAAGCTCCTTGGATATGACTCTTGGGCGGGGTTGGGCAGGCAGCAACCAGTAGCCCTAGGCTACATACTTTTTGTCCAATGAAGGACAATGGAGTAATCGTCCAAGCGGTGCTTGTCGCCAAAGCGGAAAAAGACGCACCCCGCCCTTTAGCTCCAAGCGCGCGGTCACGTGACGTGTTTCCATCCTTCACCGACTTTTGGTGCGCAAGCCACCTGCGCCAACCTTCCTGTCCTTACAACAGTCCAATCGCTCCTAACATCCTCGTCCGCAGTAGAGTCGGAGAAGCCACAGCCATCACCATAACCATGAACGGACCGCACTTTTCATCAGGCTCCAGCTCCGCAAATATGGGGGCTTCTGGCGTGTGTGCAACACCCTGCTCTCGTCAATAACAGGAGCTGGTACTCTTCTCATAATCATATCGAAGAATGAAAGATAATGCTACAATCTTCTGTGTCAGGTCTACAGCGACTTTTCTCCAGTGCTTCATCTTCAGTCTCTCCACATAAGCTCGAGTCTTGTATAGAAGATGCGCATACATATGACCTCCTTTTCCCTGGAGGCGTCCGACACGGAGACCCAACTCAATACACCGGAGTCACGAGTAGCGCAGATGAACGAGGCGGTCTAGACATATGTCCACGTGATGTTCGAATTGTGATAGCTCAAGATGCAACCGGTCCTTGGCCGGCCCCGAAAACAGTCTTGTACGACTCACATCCTCCCACAATACCAACACCACAAGCATGGAGCGGCTTGCCTACAGAGGCAGCTTCACGTCGTCAGAGAGCCGGCTCACTCGGGGGCTTGACCGGAGGCGGGTTGAGAAGCAAGGATAGTCAGAAGCCGCGAACGGCTCCGCATTCTCGACAGTCGTCTTTCTCGCAGGTATCTCAACCTGGTGTCACATCGCTGACCTCGCCCCTATCCTCTGTGAATGAACTCGGAGGGCTGTTCGGAAACGGTGAGGAAAAAACCTTTTCAGCGAGACCAGCTACAAGAGATGGCGAGACTGAAGCGCTGCTGGATTGCATGTTTGGAAAGTTCAACGGGGTCCCGTCCACATCAGGCACAAAGCTCCACATCAGGCCGCCCAAGTCAACGCCGAATTCTTATGAAAATAGGCCAGGCTCACGAGCTCGAGATCCTTCAAGCCCTGTAGCCTTTCCAAAACGAAGAACCCCTTTGACGAGGTCAACCACTGCTAGCGAGCTTCAAAATGAGTCGGACAACGGAGCTCGACCTACGCCCCGTCCTGACAGTGGCGCAATCTGGATAACGAGACTCTTCTGCGTTGACCTCATGGACTCTGCCATCGCTACTGCAATCTCGAAGGAGTCATCGTTGCTGGAACAGATTCGGATCCGTGACACAGATAGGCCCAAGCCCGGAAGTCTCAGTCCAACGTCCACTAAGAAAGCAAAGGCGAACCAAATTAAAACTCCGATGTACGCAATTGCTATGGTATTGCACATGCCACACCACCGGCAACGACCGCAAACCCCTTCCTCTAACCGGTCCTGCGGCTACTCTGCGGGTAGCACACCGCCATGGCCGTTGAATGGATCTTCAGGCTCTAACGCGTATGGGCTTGAGCCAAATGATGATCTCGAATATGTTATGGCCCATCGGAGTGTGATCGATCGAGCATTGAGTGAGTTAGAAATCGTCGCCCTCTCAACGATCAGGGATGCCTTATGCAAGGTTGTTTTGAATCCGGGTCACTCCGAAGGAGACTCCATCAAGAGATCGGGCTCGGGCTCAATCGTATCCACTAGAAAACCAAAACGGCCATCGCAACAGACCTTAGAGCTGCCTGCTGGAGTGTTACAACGATCTACTGTTACTCGCGACATGGCAGATAGAACAGGAAATCGGATCGCTCTTGCTTTAAAGATGCGTAAAGTCGTTACAGGACAAGGTCGATGGGATGCCTGGAGGCACGAGCTGCGATGGGTCGACAAACGGGCGAATGGGAGAGAAAGCAATTTCTTCTTCTTCAACCTACTCACCGCCTACCTGGCTTCGCATACGCGCTGGCTTCAGGTGTTGGCTCCAGATCAGTATAGACGGCGTTACGCAAAAATGGCAAGAGATGATCCGAACGAAGACAATAGTATACGGCACCGCACCGTCATAGTCTCGTCGGACAAGATGGGAAGTAGACGACTAATATTCCTTCTATCCATGTTCCTGCCGGGAAGTCATTCCAATCTGTCATCAGACCCGCCTGTGCAGTATAAATGGCCCAGTCTTGGACGCTCTGAATCGCCACGGTCTAGCGGCCAGATCGGTCGACAGCACATTCTAGGAAAGACGAGCGAAAGAACCAGAAATGATCCTGCGTACGGAAACACCATTCTCCATAGTAACTCTAAGAGCTCTTCGGATGCAGAAACCAGGCTCAGTGCTAAATACCCCACTGAAGGCCAAAGTACAATTCAAATCAGCCAGGGAGGATCAGACGTTCGATCGGTTGGGAGCGTTGCTTTACTTATCAATTCTGACGGCTCAGCGACACGAAAGAGTAGCACTACTACCACAGCCACTATAAAGGCCGAATCTGCTGTCCCTGTAGCCCACTTTGCAAGTCACTTGAATGATGCTTTAATGGATGGCCCAGAGGGGTCAAGGCCAAGCAGCAGTGACAGCCTAGCACCACGGACCTTGCAGCGTGCGCTATATCGCTCTGATAGCAACGAATACAGCACTGCGAGCACTGATTCGCCACCCAGGAGTGCGTGGGGAAGCCTGAGTAAAATCTGGGGTGGCCGACGTGGCTCCTCTACCGAATTGGCTTCGTCTGAAGAGGGTCTTGGCATCTCTGGGATTTCCCGGAGCGTGGGACGTCAGCGTATGGTGCCAACGCTGGATCAGTCGGTGGGAGAAGTGCAGAAAGCCAAGGTTCAATGCTACAAGATCTCTACAAACCATGGAACCGCTGAGCATCCTCCATCGCAAGCTTCCCTGGGGATTTCACCCCAGAAGTATATGCACGACATGCTTGCGCCATTCCCATTGAAGCTTTCGGTTGATGAGAAGGATGGCCTTGTCGACGTGGATCTTCCCCAAGCCAGCCTCTCCAGTGTGAGCTCGCCCATTGCTGTCCGCACTGCAGCCAGCAGCTTTACCGATCGCATTTCGCTTAATGGCCGCACCCAACGTCCTGTTTCTCCATATCCTGATCCTGGCACGGCAGGGTACGTATCTGGCTGGCTGCGAAGCTACCATCCAGATCTTAGCTTGCAAGGAGTGCGCCCATACGATGGTCTCAAGGATCAGATCATCCGTTCAATGCGCAGCACCCCTTCGCCGACCAGTGGTGATGACAGCAGCACCGATGAGTGGAGCGAAATCTGTTCAACTCTGATCGCGGATTGTAGCAATTACACAATCACTCGCCTGTCACTACGACGAAAGAACGCGACGTCCCTTCATCACAGGATAAGAGCAGTTCTCGAGAACCCTGTCAGAGATGTCAGCTCTGAGGAACAGATCATCGAAGAGCCTCTGATGGATATGGACCCAACCTTGACCGATGCAGTCGAAAAGGTGATTTCCCACAGTGGCGAATCCTCACGCGTTGCATCTCGAGCGCCCTCGCCTACTCGCCGCCGCTACCATAACCTAACGGTAGAAAGTCCTGGGCTCGAATTACCGCACGGTGAGTGTGCGAAAACGGTACTGGGAGCGCTGGAGCAAGTGGCTCGAACTGTCTATGTCGAGATGACAGCTCAGGACCAAAGCAGCCATGCTCCCGGGAAGGCAGGCAGAAATCCTGACCTGCCCGAAGAGGGCATTCTGCGGCAAGGAATTTACAAGTGGTTTCGAGAGGTGGACGGCTATGCAACGTAGGCGATGGAGAGCTGTAAGAGGGCGTTATCGTGAGGGAATCGATAGCGTGCACGTATGGGAAACGATGTGGCTACTAGGATCCCTCCTAACCTTGATTTTGTGCTGCGGTTTAGCGGGTTTTTGGGATGATACCCCCAAGCGTTCTTTTCTAGATACTGTATCTCATGATATCCTGGCATGTTTTACAATCAGTAATGATAATGATAAAGCAAAGCGAAGCTAGGAAAGTTCTTGTCATGTACGATTAGTGTGTGGCTATTCGGTCACTATTCGGTAAAATTGTGGCTACCATTGGTTCCTACCACTCTCTACGACAGTGACCAATCAATCAATCAATCAACCAAACAAGACGGCATGGGTTTTGCGCCTATAAAACGCCACTTATATATACCTCGTCGAGTACTTATCTTCAGAACTGCCAAACGCAACCAACCAACCTGGCTCCTACTTATGTTGTATTCTACCGCTGGCTGACGTGGAATAAATTATCGCCCTCGAAACACCCATCGCCAATACTCATACCCATACCCATACCCATACCCATACCCATACTCTTCCATAAGACATACGTAAGGCCTTACATCGCGCATACTACTATGTTGTATAAGCCAAGCCAAGCTTCAGGAGAAGTTTCATCCCCGGTAGGTGTAGGCGCAGTCATAGAGCTACCGCGTAATGCGTATGTTGTCCTTACTTGAGTGGCTTCGGTAACCTCTAGGAGGAAATGTCTTGGCATGGAAGGGGACAGATTGAGATGAGGGTTTGAAACTATATGTTGTAGGGTGCCGCTGGGCTGTGGGTGGAGCTTGGAGCTTGGTGGGATTTGAAGTGTGGTCTTTCATATTTAGGTGCCATTTTATTTACCTACCTTTCTTTTTTCTACTATCACAAAATGCGATCGGATAAGTAAAGACGTGACATACCTCCTCTCTCTCTAGAATACTCTATCGACAACAAAAATTCACCCCCCCCCCCCTTTTTCTCACAACTTATTCGACTCCAAAACAATGCATCTCCCCCTCTCCCCCCTGATACTGTCCCTTTACCTCGTCATCCTCTCCACAACCGCAACCCCACTTTCAAATCCCGACCTCGCACCCGCCGCAAACCCAGCAGACGAATTCCCAAACGTGGTTCACACGACTAATCATCGGTGGGCAGCACGGACGCCTACGACGATGGTGCCGTAAGGTACTGCTGCGTATTGAGTGATATGAGCTGGATGTGAGTGGTGTCTTGGTTATGGTGATTGTGTGTAGGTGGTGGGGTAAGGGGTAGAGGGGATGCGGGTTCGATCCAGGACTTCTGGTGAAGTTGGGGAGGGGGTATAATCGCGCTGCTTCGTTTGTGAGATGTCGAGGATAGCGGTAGATTGTGGGATGCAGACAACGAAGCTATGGCTGTGTATTTACTCGCTGTGGAAGGGGAGAGATTTGTTGTAGAGATTCCAAACACGGAAAGCGTCGAGAGCGGGGGATGAAAGTGGGAATATGGGGCTGGCCAGTAGCCATGTGTCCACGTTCGATTTATCGAAGTGTCGAAACGTGGATGTTGGGTATTAGCTACCGAATCTTGTCGAGATGATACCTAGTTATGTCAGAGAGAAGGGTTGTCGTGTAATGATGTATTGTATTAGTCTTGGAATCACGCTGAAGTAGATAGTTGGCTTAAGATTGACCCTTGTAGCATTCACATTCGATCAAGAAGCTGCAACTCACCATGTGCATCACCCTACCCTTTCCCCCTGCCTTCAAAACAGCGTTCATAGCTCACACATGATGGACTGTCGTGCAGCTTGTGCTGAAGCCGACGGACCATTCTTATTCACAGGAGGGAACTGCGGGATCATGAAAGTAATGCTCGACCGTGAAAGAGAATCCCATGTAGCCAGAATACTGATGTCGAGGTGATACGAATGAAGGATAGTATGCACGCTTTGAGACATAGCCAAACGTCAACAGTCTTCATGTCGGCGCGGGAAGAGTCTCAGATACTTCTTGCCGGTAGTGCGGCCGAAATCACCATGACCTGTCTCGATACAAAATAGTATCCTCATGACGAAAGGATACAGGCGATAATCTTGAAACGAAAGGAGTTATCGAATAATGGGAGTTTTGGAGGGTGATTGCATGGAAGCTAGTACCTGCTGTACAGTTTTGAAGTGCCTTTGATGATACCGCGATTCCAGGGTATGATGCGTCGAAGGCCGGTTGGTGATATTGCGAGGCAAGCTAACATGCACGATTATGAACCTTCGATTAGTGTGAGCTGATCGAAAATCTCAAAGCAATGGAAAAGAAGAAAGCCATTTGCAACAAAGAAAGCAAGCAAGCATCCGACTCAAATTTCCATCCAATGATAATTCTGCGAAAACGACCGGAAAATCAACATGTAGTTCCTGATACATATCAACGGAAAGGATTTCTTTCTGAAGACAGCTTCAGCGCTCGGATTGTAAAGAAATAAAAGTAGTAACTGGCGCCGATTTTTGATGATTTATGGATGGTAGGATAGAGTACATTCGGTCGCTGCAGCAGTGGCCACTTCAGCTCCTGATGTGGGCACGGGTGCTCGAGCGGTAACGGATCTCGTGTCGAGCATGTATATACCCTTCTCTGTTCTCAGAAGTGGTCTGGTATCGCGCGTTGAGGAAAACGGTCCTATAGTACGTTCGGCGTTCTCTGGTCTCTACCGAACCTATGTCAAGTTGGAAGCGTTGAAGTAATCAGGATGCAGAACTGATAGAATTGACCAACCTACTCCCAGAAGCTAGGCTATATGAAGTGTGCTCTTTTGACGAAGGCAGACACTGCTATATAGCTCTAACATCAATGCATCGTTGTGTCATGGCATTTACGGATCCGTTCTTGCAGATCTGGGAGATCTAGTACCGCAGGCTCCGGCATCTTCCTGAATTCGTAGTTGATTCGGGAGCCACCAAGTGAGAGATCTGACTCTGTCGCGCTAGGAAAGGAATATGTTGCAGATCTTTTTTTTCTACTTCCGGCCGCGTTGGTGATGACAAGCCTTTGCTGTATGGAATGGGGCTAGTCGAAAGGAGCTGAGGCGAGGCTGACGGTACCATCAAATCCAAGTCCACGATACCCGTATACTGAACAAAAGCAACAACAGTGACCCTGTCATTGCAGAACATTATCTATAATGCATGCAAGTCGTTCTTTCTACTAACCAAATTGAGGGACTTCCAAAGATAGACTATCGTCCCGTCCATACTCTTCATTCACAACGCCCACAATTGTCCACAAATACCTTTTGATACCTCAATAATCTGATCCAATCCTTGAGAGACTTGTGGAGAGAGAGCATCATCGATGGCTTGCGTGATGAAGAAGACTACTTAGCATCGGCAGCAAATGGATCGATTGACAGTAATCCCTCGTTCTCGACCCATCATTTTCGCTGTGATTGTCGTTCAACGGGTATTATACGCGAGAAATGATGAACTCAAAGATCTGGAGAACAGGAGATCCTAGGAATAGAGAAGGCGAGAGATATCCCTAGTACACGAGAATCCATTAACCTACAACACGAAGGGACAGCACGAAGCAAGCTGCTACAAGAGCAGTAGATGCACGGTAGTGAGTCTAGAAGGTTTACTCATGGGTTAGAGAAAGACTTTAGCGGCGCTTACACCTTTCCATACAAGCGCACTCGCTTAGAACTAGCTCCGAATTCGCGATGCCAAGCCATTCAGAAATACCCTATCACGTGATCGAACTCTCGGCTCGATTTTCGTGGCGAGATCTTAGCATGAAGGAAGAGCTCTACATCTAATCCAGGAATATCACAACGCAGGAAAGTCTTTTATTGTGCAACAGATTGGTGTCGAAGATAATAACGATATTGGATCGATGAGCAAGTCGCAGTATGAAAAATCATAAAATGTCCAGATATTCATGCATTATTAAAAGGAACGACCGAATCCCAACCTGCAGCACTTCCAAGGGTCATCATTGCCCACAGCCTCCAATCAACATTGTCAACACTCATTGGGCATAGGAGTCTACCGCTGGATCTCCATCCGTGTACCCAATCGCGCTCGCATCGTAGACAACACAGCTAGACAAATCCGGCGGGCCAAAATACGTCATCTGTTTGAACACCTGATACTCCCCATTCGGCTTGGGGCACGCGAACCAGAAGTTATTTTCTTGTGAGCCGATCCACTGAAAGATGGAAGGCGCCTCGGTAGTGAAGCCGGATTCCTGGGTCAAGATTTGGGCGCCGTGGCCGAGACGGACAAAGTCGACGAAGATGGCGCCGACGGGAGCGGGGTTGGCGTAGCCTAGGTGGCCGTCGTAGGTGTCTATGTAGACTGGCTGGGGTGTCTTGGAGTCCTAGCGAGCAGCGATGTCAGTCCATTGAAACGGGGGAGTATGTAAACTGTAAATCACAAATGAGGGACGAAGCTGTACCAGATATGCTCTCCCGTCTCCGGTAACGAACAGAACCGCTTTCTGGACCGTAGCACTGCTAAGGTAGAAGTTGCCACTGTGAGCGGTCATATTGTAGCCTGTGATGCCTTGTCCAACCGGGTACGGCGACTGGAAGGCTGAAACAGTAAAGGGCCTTGTTGCAGCCGGAGAGCTGGCGCGTGTAGCCAGTGGACCAGCATGGATGAGAGGAAGAGTAGCAAGGCTCAGGCACAAAGCAGAGACGATAGAGCCGATGGACTTCATGTTTGGGGACGATGAATATTTGCCGGCGCTACAATTGGAATATGTAGGGTGGATAGACTGGAGGGACTCCAGGCTTGCTTTATACTTGGTGATGAAGGGATACAGGACCAATAACCCACCAGTATTCAAACGGCCCTCGTATACGTTCTGCCCGCTTGGGCCGATTCAATCCAGCTTTCGCTTCATATTGCCTGCGTCGAAACACCCTTCACCTCCCCTCGTATCCACGATACCTTAACCGACGATTCCCTTCTCCACTCCATTCTCCACCAGGTTCCTAGGTCACGATAATGTCAAAAACTCACCCTTCTATGCCACATTCTCAATGGACTAGCGCAGTTTCTCAGCCTTCTCGTATTCAGGTGTACCTGATTCGGTGATCTGTACAGTCCTCGCTTCACTACCGATTTCATTGGTCCTTCGTCATGTCATGGGATCAAAATCGCTAGATCATTGACTGCCTGGGCTCAAACTCCTCTTTCTCGACGTTGACGGTCCACCGTGATGTCCTCTCATCATGGTGGTATTTGTAGGTTACTTTCGATGCGCAAGCCATAGATTGATGCAGCTAAGACAGGAGGCTGCATTTGCTTCGTATTCGAAGCGCATGCTCACGAGGCTGTAATATAGAGATGGGACGATAGTAAAATTACCTTCCAATTGCTCGGGCTCGTCGTCGTAGAGTGGTAGGATAGCCAGTCAAAGGATACCTTGCGAACGAGGGGAAGTACGGGTCAGCCTTGGAGATGGGCATCTAGCCCCATACATGCTAGCGTCTTGGCCATGATCTCGATAACAGAGTTTTCGACTTCTTGTATTTATTCTTACCTCCTTGGAGTAGCCAGCACATAGCTATGTTCACGTTGTTCAGAACGACTAGAATTCAAATACCTCGCTTCATGATCCAATCAAAAGCATGCTGGTTCTGGTGTCGGTGGTGGGTCACTACCAAGGGTTCACAAGTCCAATAGCCCAACTGCCAAGCGGGCGCGTCAATGTTTTATAGAGTGATCGTACTACAGAGTTGTAACTAATAAGTCAGAGTGATAGATCCAGTTGATTACGCTGGCCAATGACCGTGAGCGCTCCCAAAAATCAGACCAAAACGCCGAGGTGACTGTGTATGCTGTAGTGACAGGCTGAGTTGTGATCGTAATAACATGTTTCTTTACCATTTGGAAACCAATATTGACGGCAAATACTTGGTCCGGGATTGAACAGACACTCGCAAGCCTGACTGTTCTAAAGGTCTTCAGGATGCTTGTGAGCGCAGTGCCTGATTTCCCGCAAGCTCTCTAAATAGGCTTGACGGAGTTTGGGACAAGATCAACCGAGGAAGCGGAATCAAGGGGTAATTGTTTGACTCCGTCACGGGGCATTGCTTCTGGCTGTTGGGGGGCTTAACGTCCGAAATATGCAGAAAGCATGAGATGGGATTCATTTCTCACTGCATCCGCTTCCCAACCAACTTTTTCGTTTCATCTACCTTTATCTCCATATATGGAGATGGTATGTTTTGTATTCGGATTACGCATAATTGCCGGGAGCTCCGCTTGAACCCAGACGGCCGTTGCCTACTGCGTGTCAGCACTCCTACAACTCTTCTAAAAGAATCAGTGCTATAGCGTTGGTTGGAAAAGTGGGAAAGGGGAGCACTGAAAACGAAGTGATTTAAGATTTACCAACGTGATCGACTGAGCCATCTGCTTTATATGTCCAGAGAATAAATTCCAGCAACGACAAACCGGCAGAATATGTAGCATTGACTAGTGGCGGCCTATATCGCCAAAGAACTGGAAATTGTCTCCGGAGGCCCAGGTGATCATCAGGTAGCCGATGCAGATAGCGTCGGTGCAAGACGTGCGGCGGAAAATGGTACCCCTCGAATTTGCGCGTCCCAAACGATAATGGCAAGCAGTTTACGCCTAGCTGCATGTGGATTGATTCGGCTAACCCAGGCACGGGCAACGAATTTGCTAACGGCTTCGGCTTCCACGTAAAAGATTTCGGAACAAGCAAAACAAGGGCCGCGGGATACCAGGCTACTCCGGACTCTCTTTGCAAAAGCTTGCCTCGATTCCATGTTTGGGGCGTCGATCTCACAAGTGAACTGCAATGCATCCCCGTTGTTGATCCTCCGATTGCGTATCAGGTGACGGCAGCGATCCTGTAGATCTTACTACTATCATCAATAATCCTGGAAAAGCCCACTGCGCTCCAAGTCCAAATGTTCTGCCGACCTCACAAGAAATTTCGAAGCTGCATCGGATGATAATAGGAAGAATGGGACTTGTCTCAACCTATGGAACCAAGCAGAGATCAACGGTAGCGAAACATGCGGCAGGATTCGATTTTTGCAAAGACAATCGTCTTGTCGTCAGCGATTGGCATGGTCACAGCGCCCAGGATGTGTGCACGGATCCAAATTCTCGAGGGCCAGGTTTCATATCCAGTAAAGAGGGCTTATACTGCGACATGTGCAATAGGGTACTGTATGACCTTTGCTCAACCGCTCTCAAGACAGGATGCTTTGATCTCTCCTCCCACATGATGAAGCCAGGACCAAACCACCAATCTCAGAAATATGGAGGCCTTACCGCCCGTGCTGTTGCAGACGGGCAGGGTAGAACATTCAGCAGTGTTGTTCATTGGGGACCCACTGGATGAGGTTTCACACTACACGGCACGTTCAACAGCATCTTCACCCATGGGATCGTTTGCATTGCCCAATGTCAAGTTATGTTAGCTATCGTTCGATAGAACATTCCATGTTTGCGTTTGGCGTTACTCTGATGGGGGCTTGAGATCCTCTAAATACAGGTTTCTAAAGCAAGTCCTTTAGATCAGGGTCTGTCCAGAGCCGTACCCCATCAGCCTCGTATCCCCTCCCGCTCGCCAGCGCGTAGAAATAAATCCTCCGCGCCTTTGCCGCGCGCAATCCCTCAGCCCCTCGGCCCGAATAAAGCTAAAGGGCCCCCTGACACATGAACCCCTGCACACTAGTCCCCAGCGCATCAGCTCCCAGCGCATCAGCTCCCTGCACATCAGCCCCCCCTCGGCAAAGTATGACGCCCGAGTACCTCCCCACGTTCGCCCTCGATCATGAACATCAAAATCCTTGGTAGCAGCTCATGACTCCTTGGAGGACTATCCTCAGAGCTTGGGAAATTCAGCCTTGTAGGCGTCCCTAGGCGTACCCGGGCCCTCGTCATGGAAGCGCTGGGGACCGGTGCAACAGTGCCTTACTTGATCATCGCAAAGCCGAAGGAAGGGGCTTAGCGACGGGCTAAATGATAACAGGTCTAAAGATGCTCGAGGTACGACGCTTAATCAGGGTGCTTTGATTCGAGATCCGTATACTTATGATCATGTTCCTAAGTAAACAGCCCAAAAATCAAAGACACCATGTCGCAACCTACTCGTCAAGCCAGCAAATCCCTCCTATTGCTGCTTCCCAACGAGCTGCTACAATCAATCTATCTCCATTGTCTGGAGCCAAATCTTGCCCTTGCCTCGGGGCTTTTGGGCGTTGCCTTGTCGAGCGAAACTCTTCTACAAGCCACCCTCTTCCAAGCGTTCTGGAGTCCTGATCCTCTGGAGTTCCGCGGCGTCGATGTCCAACCCATTGTGAAACTTCCACGATATTCTCTACTTGCCCGATCCGCCCATCTCAGTGAGCAGACTCCTGAGGAACGAGAGAAGATGCAGCGGCTTATCCTTGCGCAACGTTGGCCAACTTTCACCCGCCTGAGAAAATGCTTTTCACAGCTTCTGGCTGCTGCTTGTTACGATCTCTTCAAAGATATAAACTTGTCTCTAACATTTGAAGACCAGCTTGCGCTGGACGACTTGATCGAAAACCCGCCACACAAGTGTACAGTGTTCACGGCCACAAGCCTTGACGGCTCCAAGATTGTTCTTAATTACTACTGGCCCCTCGCTCGCAACGCTCGGCTCACCTACACTTCTCGTGAGCTCTACACTGGACACGACCCCCGGTTCAATTGGCGCTGCACGCCGAATCTCGAGATCGAGCCTACTATCGTGATGACTCTTCCAGATGCTTGTCTTCAGGGCGCTCCGTGGACACATTCGAAAATACAGAAGCTACGGATGTTGAGCTACGGGATGGACATGAAGGATGTAACGTATTCTAGCGCTGGCTTCCATGCAGGGATGAAGAATGCAGTCCTGGAGCGAGATCCAACGGCTTTGTTAGTCCTCGCCTGGGTTGCTGATCGTATCTTTGCAATGCGTAAGTCATCGCATCATGACACGCCCTTTGAACTTCCACAGGATATCTTTCGTTCAGCCATCTCCAGCTCCACCGAAGATAATGAGTCTGCCGATGCTATCACCATCTCAATCTTCAAGATACTCCTTCGTACTCACGCAGAATCAATGCCGAAATCTGACGATCGTATTGTCGCCTGGGCAACACACCTCTTGTCCAGACCCAGCAGTCAAGCCTTTGGCCAGTGGCTTCTGGATTTTAGCTCTCGGCCCGAGGAAAACGAGTATATAATTGACACGGGTCATTGGGGATTTGGACTATATGGGATCCGAGGCGATTTTGATAAGGTAAGAAGACCCCTTTTCCAAGGTGGAGATTTCTCGTACATGTACCAGAGATCAGGTCATGAAGTCATGGAAAGCTGGGTGGTTACTGAGGGTGGTATGCCCGGCACCTTCGAACACGATGTCGGAAACACAGGTTCCGAGATCTGAATCACAGTTCCAAATTTCGACCACCGCCCTAAGCTCTCTTCCCCTTTACCTAGATTCTCACTAGGGAAAAGCAATTGCTCCACGAAATTTGGGCGGACGCAATGATTGTAACAACGTCCGCGGGTACATGCTATGGGCGGGAACGCTCGCTTGCTGTAGGGGATGCACTCAAAGACTTTGAAAGGGGCAAGAGTTGACACAGTAGGGCATGGGCTCGGCGCTAGGACACGGCAATAACCTCCCATAATATAAGGACATTACCTTCGTGCAAGAAAGGGTTGGAATGGCTTTGATTCCCTTCGGCCAATCGGTAAAAAGGAAGATCCTATCCCATGTCCTGGCGAATTTGGCACTCGTCTCGGATGTACCTCGGTAAAAACCCCTGAGACGGATATGGGATAAGAGTATTCGTTGCCCTACATTACATACTTCGATTCTCATCAATATTATTGGAACATCATACTACACTTCCACGTTCCACTTCGTCACACCTCATCAAGCGAATGTCATGATAGATATTCGAATCTATGATTTCGATGAGCGTTATCATCCTAAACCGGCCCCAATTCTTTGATTCTAGCTTATCATCGTGATAGTCCTAAGGCCATGTCTCCTCCATCCTCCACTCCCCCTTACCCTCGGAACCCTGCCCCTTCTCGACGACAAAGGTATGGACTTTCCTCCTCGCCGTAGCCGGGTCGCTAATATCTAATTCTTCGACCTCTTCAGGCTTGATGATGACCACCCTGAAATTCGACCTGGCAATCGGATCATGTAGATCCGCCACCTTCTGCCCAAGCTGATGCTCCTCATCCGGTTCCTCGCCATGCGTCGGTCGACCTGGCGGTGGGTTCTTCCAACTGCCCCTCATCCCCGGCGAACAGTTCCCGAAATGCGCCGTCAGCTCTTTAGCCCAGCTCCACTGCTTCTCATCACCTTCTCCGTCTGTCCGTCTCATTCTCCGCCCTACCTCGCTCTTTACAGTCCGCACCCCACTGCCTCCCTGCGAATCATCGATATCTTCCCCCACCACAAACGCCTCTCCTTTAATCCTCCACTGCTTCCCAACATCTTTGATCCACCACACCGCCTCCACGGGCCCCCCTCCCCCACTGCCCTGCACTTGACTATCTTTCTCTGCATGCCCGGCACTGCTGGCGAATATCTGTCCTACCTTTGCCATACGCACGTCTGTGGTAAAAGTAGGCATATCACTGTCGAATATCGGCGCGTTTCGCGGTGCTTCGTTGTGTTTGTTCTCGGGTAATGAGCCCCACATGCCGCGGTAGATGCAGTAGCGGAGGCGGGGTACGTAGGGGACTGTGGAGCCGCTGGGGGCGGGGGCGAGGGATGTGAAGACGAATTCGGGGGAGGGAAGTTTGGAGAGGTGCGATTCGAAGGCGCTTTTCCAGGGGGCGGGAGGGGTGGTGAGGTGGGTCGTTGTGCCCGACATGATGTGGAGGAAGGAGCGGAGTCTGAGAGTTGCTGGTGAACCTATGGTTAATGATAGGCAGGAAAAGGGGTTTGAGAAAGCCGTCTTTATGCAATTGGTGTCAATTCGCTTGAATATATTGATGTATTATGTACTATAGAGAAAAGGAATTTGGCAGTAGAAAGTATGAGTGATGACGTTGTGATCGTTAGGAAGCTTTGCTTCACTAGTGAAAAGCCATCGTTTGCGCGCGCCTTGAACGATGTTGATGCTCCCAACTACAACATATGGCCGTCGCAACCGCGGATTGAGAGTAGTGAGAGCGAACAATCCAGAGACCTGCATCGAATATACGGTTGGCGACTCGAACCGAGCTGCCAATGTCGCAAACCTGCTTTGTTCGAGAGGAAAGACTTTGCGCCACTCATTTCGATAATTAGCGTAGAATAGTCGCCATGGCTGCCTGGCGCTATTCTAGAATAGAACTAGCCAGGAACGCGGCTGGCTGCTGACTGCTGTTCTTTGATGACTGTCTCAAATCAACATGCATTTCATAGGCAACAGGTCAGACCCTTGCTCACTCTAGGCGAATCTTTAGATAGCAAGGTTGACATTGTATAATGTCTCTTCCGCCTGCATTGAGGTTTGGGACGTCATCTGATGATACCTCCCCTCTTATTGACTTCGAGTAAATCGTCCAATTCCACATTGATTCTGCAGGAAACGAGCTTCTTCTCCGCTATGGCATCCTTCCCGACATATCTCCTCAATGTCTGGCGTTTGGAGCACGGGGATGAAGAGCGTGCGAAGGCTGCTGATGAATTGAAAGGATGGACGCCGTCCTCTTTGACCGAATTCCACTTGAGATGTCAACTTGAGAAGCATTTCGGTAGTTCTGAAGTCAACAGTCCACTGCCTTCCCTTTCGTCAATTGCAGTAGGCAAAGTCCTTGATGTGTTGCGAAGCTCCGAAGATCTTACTACAGATGCAAGAACGATAATTGACAACCTTAGCTCCACTACTCTCCGTCAGCTGCTCGAAGACCCTCGAACGCGCTATCAAGTACTGAGGGCATTCGACAATTTGCCCGAAAGTACCGTCAGCATAGGACGAAGATTGGTCGACGTGGATGAAGCGATTGTCCTGAACGAGCACTACATCAGGTCCCGTGGACGACAAAATAAAGATGGCAAGTATCTCGTCAGCCTGGGCGATCTATGTGATGTCGTCTCAGAAAAAACCACCAAACGCAGGCCCACTGAAGCTACGTGCAGCACGGAAGCCCAGCTTCTAACGTTCACGCGTAAAGATCCTCCCAAAGGTGGCCTGGAAGTCTTGGATTTCTGGAGGCCGAGGCAGATGAGTATCAATTGTAGCAATGCTACCTTCGGCAAGGTCTTTGACCGTATCACCAGGGGCATCCTTCGTGGATTGGACTGGACTAATCTCTTGCTTGCTGGTGGCATGGCTTTAACGACCTTACTTCACGTTGATCCTAAGAGAGACACAACCCCGTCCGTACAAGATCCCGACCTAGATATTTACGTGTATGGACTTGGACCAGAAGACGCTAATCGGAAGGCCGAAAAAATACACGATACGTGGGTCAGAAATCTCCCTGCGTCAGCAGGCGAGAGACTAGTAGTGAAGAACGCAAAAACCATCAACCTCCTTACGAGCTATCCTAATCGCCGCATCCAGATTGTCTTGAAGTTACTACCTACTCCTACAGATATACTGCTAAACTTCGACCTGGACGCCTGCGCTATAGGTTTTGACGGATCCAATGTCTTAATGCTCCCTCGATGTGCACGCGCGATCGAGACTGGCTATTCTGTTTTTACGATGGATCTTGTCTGGGGCCACCACCTCGGTGACAGAAGAGCATCACAGGACAGTCGCGTTTTCAAGTATGCTGATCGTGGTTTCGGCATCAGGTTCTTGCCGAGCTATGCGAAGTCACTAGAAGAAGATGGACTTGAAGCGGCCACTCTCAAAAGCTCTCGGTCACCCGCAGCTACCGGAGAGGTGAAAATGAGTGAGCGAAGGCAGTACTATCGCTGGGCTCAGCGAAACCGGAAGCCTTCTGGAGACGAACCAGGACTGAAGACTCTGAGACGGATTGCTTACCTTGGCCAAGACTATGTACACCGGTTCTATTTTGGAGCCACCCCGCTTGTCCTCTCCCCTAAGAAAACAAAACAGCAGCAGGCATCCCAGGGCATTGTAGTTCCTGACGACAATCCCAACGGTATTGATGAAGCCGAAGACTTATGGCGCGAGACATACGAACGAACCGAGAGTGAAATGCTTGTTTTGACGGAGGCTAATGCTCATCGCAGGGCAAACCATCAGAGCATTGAAGGCCCGTTGATGAGGCTCAGTGATCTTGACACGCAAGCCTTGCATCATGGATTGCCTGGTGGCCGTCGGGGACTGGGAAATCTTGAGATTTTCATGAGACACTGTGAAGCATGGCGACTTCATTCTTGTGCAGACGCAACGTAAGTTTTGAAAATGCCATCTATATATCAATTCCCTATCGAATGACCTGACACTGCATTCGAAGTCTTGACATGGCTGCGACCGCCAGCTTGACCTATGATCCCGACACGTATGACGATGTTCCAACATACGAGTGGAACCAAAAGTTTAACCCTGGGAGCTTTTCACGTGTCATACAGGTTTATAACGACGAGCTTTGGCAGATGGTCAAGGAAGCCATCTGCGAAAAGTTGGGAATTACACCTGCTCGTACAGGTGGATGTAAGTGCACTCCTTGCGGCTGCCATTTGACTGCAATTGTTCCCGCGAAAATGCCAGTACAAGCAAAGCTTCAACTTCATGCCGTAATTGCATAGTTGATGATGTTATGCGATAACCATCTGATCGCCCTGGGACCAAATTGTCGAGTATATGCAATTCAGCACCTGCAAGTCCAGATTTCACGCACAATCGTTACCAATAAGAGATAACCGCTCTTTATAATAGCACTAACTATCATTACAGATGCCAACTACGTCACTCGACGGATACGTCGCCAAGTATGTGGTCCAGATTTCAAAAGTGTGCAAGAAAAGCAGATCACAATCCCGGTCAATATACCTTCCGGGCTAGAGATATACCTGCTCTCTACTATTCAACAGGAATTTAATGACATCCCTTCCCATTTCTTCGATGCTAGACCTCTCATTCCCATCCATGACTCTACGAGATACGACGCTTCTTCCGCGACTCTTCCGTCTTTGCGTGACACCGCCGCCGAGTCGGGCAATCTGAGATACTGGGTCATCACCAATGAAAGTATGTGGGCATGTCAACATCGTGTGATGGACGAGTTCGCGGAGCTCATGTGGACAATGTTTCACTGGTTCAATCAAGCTATTTCGGCATCCTCAATGCACGGTAATAGCACACTGGGTGACACCTCAACCTGTTGCTGGCAACTGGCGCGTTCCTTCAGACGGCGCATCGTCCTACCTGAGGTGCCAGACAAGGCTATCAGCTCTGCGCCTACGAAACCTGGGCTTCCATCTCTAAGAGAGACGCTGCTCTTCAGGCCGTGGGCCTTCTGTAGCCCCGCGAAGCTAGAAAGGGATTTTGTCGATACTGAAGAACGGGGACACGAGTTGTTTAACGAAGAGGCTGTGATGTACCCGTTCCCGGATCACTTGTTCTGGGATCCGTTAGACGTAGGTACTTGGGACGATGGGGAAGGTGTTCCAGAATGGACGGTTCCCGCCGAGAGTGAAAATGATGGTCAGAACGAAAAGGGAGTTTGCACCTACAGGATCTGAGTGTTTGGTCACCCATTGTTGTATCTACGTGTTCACTCAAGGGCACACGGAGTTCGGATGGAAGAACATCTCATATGACGCACTGTCCCAGTATTGTACTTTTAGAAACCTCAAGGCGGCGAACGAACAAGGTGTGGGTGACTTAAGCTTATTGAGCCGGTAATTCCTAAAGAGCATAATAGCAAATATTACGTTTCAGCAATAGGTGCTAGTGTGTCATGATATCTCTACCGTGGGTTATTTGAAACCTTGGCTCATCAGCTTCTGTAGCGCTCCTGCTTGTTCGCATACCGTCCTTTGTGACGGGCGGATGTAGCGACATTCCGGACACATCGGTTGATATGTTCTCTGAATCTCTGTCACAGTAAAAAAACAGCAGTATCCGGCGCCTGCCCATCCGCACCCTTAGACCTCAAGCCATAGTCATCAGGTCACCTCTTGACCCTAGCTGGAATTCGCAGTTGTTTTCTCCAGAAAGCAACCCCATCCAGCTTGATTCTTCGGGACAGTCTGCCCTATTCTAGCTCTTGAAGTATACCTCTGATTTGGAGTGCTGTTTTTTATTAAGCGATATAGCGTAAAGGAAAAGAAGATCTATTACCATTCAAGCTCGTAATAGCGGCGGAATTCACTGAGAGATTGAGGATGATTGCAGCGGTTTGTGATATTGATGAGGGGAGTGAGAGGTTCTGATGGCGAGAGAACGTTGGGAGTTTTGTAGTCTTGCTACCGAATTGGTATCACTACATATGTTACTAAATATAATATATAGTTGATTCTGAAAAGGTCCTTACCATTTCCTGGAACTTTGAACGTAATTGAGGGAATCCCTGCCTTATATTTACATCTCAAGTGATAATCCGATTTAGCTGGGTCGTAATAATCTGAGCTGGCCGTATGATAGGCAGATCATGGACTCTCTGAAGCTGGACTTGGACTTGGACTTCGTTCGATAGTTGATCGCAGTGAATCCTCGCTTGGGTGAAATCTGGTAAATGTTGCGCCATTATTCTGACGATGAGTGTGGTATGGATTATGTTAAGGATGGGATGCGTAGAAACGCGAGTAAATTAGCGTGTATGTATATATAATCCTTGATCTTTTACCCCTAGCCTGCCCAACCTTCTCTAGGCGGGACAATAGGTTTGAATCCCAGCCAGAATCTGTCCTCACCGTATAACCTGCGAGAACATGGTGTATATATAGATAGACAGGTAGGTAGAGCTATTGTTAACTGCAGGAGCTCAGTTTGCGTCCATTAAAATCACACCATCTACCACCTCTGTAGGATTTGGCCAGTTCATATTGAGTGCATCTGTGAAGAAGGTATTGTCTTTCTCTGCGGTTTTGAGGAGAAAAACCTCCTACTCCGCGCCGAATGGGAACAGTATACCACAGTATCAATCCTCGAAAAGAGGTCTAGCCCCAGTATCCGTTAGAAGATACTTGTCCTGTCCAGGTTAATAGATTGCTTCGACGTATGCCCTGCAGACCCACTTTGATAATGCAACTCCAGATCCTGTGTTACCAGACCACCGGTCTCACTTGATCCAAAGGGCGAGGGAATTCCCTTCGCTGGTTTCGTTGCAAGGCGAAAGTCATGGCTTCATCTTCGGCTTCGTAGGGATCATCCGGCCCATACCTGAGGGAACTCGTAGCGCCAGTGCTCCCTTGGCCCGGCGAGGACCGCGTCTATCTCAGGCTGTGCCCAGGCTTCGTCCAACTCGACAGATTCTAGAGGAACAGATTCGACAACACTGAAGGGTAGCAAGGCAACTAACAGTTGTCGAAAGCCTCTTCGATCTTCTTTTGCATGCTGAGCACGTTCCTCCGGCTGGTCAGTGGGGCCTCACCAGCTCCGAACATAGATTCTGCATCTACGAAGCTTATCAGCTGCACTCAGCACCGTTTCTTCAGGTCTTCTCTTTTGTCCGCAACCTTGCTACTCAGATACTCGTTAACGAGATCCTAGAACTTTAGTAGTCAAAGCTGAGGACCGTTTAGTCCGGCTGTTTCTCCTCGTCTGTCAAGGCCGCCTCAAGCGACATCCGAAGCTCGGTGATAGAAGCATCTTCTAGCTGAGTCTTGCATGTGGCATCGTCGTTCAAGTCTTCCTCTAAGGTCTGTCGGTGCGATAGCATGAATGGCTTCTCTTGAAACAACGCTCTTCTTTTTCCTCTACTGATGTAATAACTGACTCGAGAAGGAAATTGCATGCCTTGGGAAAGGCTTGCTTCTATGATGCTTTCGCAGTAAGCACACTCGATAGCCAAACAAAAGGTCCCTTATGAAATGAAATAGTGGTATTGAAGAAACATGCCTCAGAAATTTGACTCACTTTCCTCTCGAGGGACAATAACTTGTTCCTTGTGTCGGGCGTGCAGTCAAAATTGTCAATGATCTGGGATTAGATACCAATGGAGAAGTTGGCATTTTTCCTGGCGCTACAGGTACCTAACGGAAATGAGGCATGCTTTGGCATGCTTGATAGTAGAAGTCTAGTAACAAAACAGAAAACGGCGATTATAAAGGTTAATATAGTATATATGTGTGATTAGCGGGAGGGCGAGGTAGTTTAGAGATAAATATATATATAGATTCATGTCCTAGGGGCTTATGTCAGTTTGTAAATGGTCGATAGTGTAGCAAGCCAAAAATCGTAATGGATCGGAAGGTCATCATGAAGGGATCAACATTCGAATATGGAAGGATGAGTGTGTAGGATTTCGTGCACAGATAGCGATCAACGTATTATAAAGGAGTTACAAAGGGAAATGAAGGAGGCGTGAATGTTGGATTTGACGCGATCCCTGCACTGATATGAAAAACTGAGTCTTTGTGCTTGGCCAAGGTGTTGCAATCATGTAAAGAGGGCTTTGGATAATCCTGACCTGGGCGTGAAGAGGTTGATCTTGAATTTTACGAGCGGCCAGCAGAGATAGTAAAGGGTAACACACTTGCACTCGTGGAGCACATCATGCTGAGTGTCAACCGAGCGTTCTAGCCGACAATGAGCAGAGTATGATATATGAACGAATGATTGAGGGAGTACTTGCTATTGGCCACAATGTCTTCACCACTTCGCCTTGGAATGACTATCTTCTGCAAGAAAGAACGTAGCAGAGCAGAGCTTACGGTGGCCCCAGTTGGACGCCTTGCATTGGTTCTTCTCTCTGCTTTAGCCCTCATCGACACATCTGCATCGAAAGCATCGTGATGATTGCCTAAAATTGCGGATTTTGGTGGTGAACGGGCTCAGCGAAGGACAGAAAGTAAGTACAATTTGCTGGGATCAAGGTAAGCTCTTAGAATGTCCAATAGGTAGATATGAATATAAAACTTGAGGTCTGCATCGGAAGGAGTAAGAAAGATGTTCAGTGGAAGCGGCAGATGAAGGCTTACTGTTGTTGATACTGGTACTGTAGTAAAATATCATCGAGTGAAGCTCCGGCTGGCTCAAATGTGAAGTGGTGAAGTCCCGAGGATCCTGGCGTCTGGTGGTCACCGCTTTGATCGACAAGCGCAAGTAGTGAATCTCGAGTGCAATCAAGGTTTTCACCCACGTTTTCGTCATTAACGGACTGTAACGTAGCGAGAGAAGTCAATTTTCGAGTAAGGAAAGCAGAGAATGCCCTTACTTGATAGTCAGGCTTGTAAAATCGGTGTTCAGACTCTGCTTTGATCGTTCGCACATGTTTCTTGATGGTCATAGTGATAGCAAACTCACCACGCGCGAAAAGGAGAATGACTCCCAGAATGACCAACATCTCCAACACCGTCGGAATGATAGGAGCATTTGCAGAGCATTCCGACAATTGAGAGGGCGGATGGCGGCGATTGCTGCAGAGAAAGTTGGGGAATGAAGTGGATACTGTAGCGATGATAGAGGTGCAGGACGGCTCGGAATTAGCGAGATTTCTGGTGTAATCGTCTTCGAAGAGCCGATTGTGGTAGAAGTTTGCCAATAAGGTTGAGAGCTATACCAATATAAAGCATTAGTTCAGCCACTGCTTTCGTAACAAAGGGTAGTGTCAACCTATCTTCAATGTCATACATACTCACCAAGCCTGAGTGGTTGTCAGTAGCTATCATCTGATTGCTGAAGAAGTTTACAGCTCTATTGGTGGGGTGCTGCCCAGGACTGAATTACGTGAGACAGACCGACAATCATATATTTCACATTAATATTGCACAGACTGCATTTAATCATCATACTATACAAATGCCATAGGAATGAGTCTCATCTGGCTGATGGAAACAGCTGACCCTGGCTTTCAAAAACGTGATGCAACCACATTCCCAATAAGCAAGCTGACCACCATGATATCTTCGCTAGCACAGACCCGGGACTTAATATACTCGACAAGTCTCACTAGTATGAGGGGCGGTAGCAATCTCCATGTACAACGGGGTATTTGGGGTTCTGCTTGCTGAATTTGGCCGAAAGATCCGAGGAACGTTTCTTGTGTCGCACAATTGGTATGGGATACGCGGATCGATTGCTTTGACCGGTAGTACGCTCAGACTGCACCACGCGGCGAAGGCGTTGATTGATGTTATTTGCTGGCTTGGAAGAGGGCTGATCCACGATACGGCGAGGTAAGGAACGGCTCCCAAACTTGGTCTGCAATGTCTGGCCTCTAGGAACAGGATCGCGGTCGCCATGAAATTTAACAACAGAAGAAGGCCTTGATTTGGCAGGCCCTTCTGGAAATTTTGTCCAGTCATCATCGAACCGACGCTTCTTGCCTCCAGAGCCTGCTTCAGCAGCCAATTTTGCTTCTTGAAGAGTTGATCGCATCTCATCCAACGTTGCTTGACCCATGACAACCTCAATATTAAGATTGATGGATTCTGTGCCACTTGAGGAGTTCTCCCTGGACGCTATGTAGGCAATGCAGTTCTCCGTGGTATCGCGCAAGAATTTGGCAGCCTTTGTCCGTTCCAAGCCCATAAGACGGATTGCATGGAAATCGTTCTTGGCGGTTAGGTAAGTAAGAAAGAGTTTCTTTAGCGTCTCGTTTTCTTCGTCTCCAGCCGCTGGCTTTGGGAATCGATTACCTATTCTATCCCCAAGAGACAGCTTGTTGCCTTCGTTGGTGATACCATGACACTGGTCGGAAAGTCGAGACTTTGCATGATCGTCATGAACAGACGGACCTGCGCTTTCATCCATACGGCTATCAGATATGCGGGTAAGGTTTGGCGAACCGTTGGAGTGGACGGTAGAGCTTGGAAGGATTGATTGAGCCTGAGAGGCAGCTGTAGATGATGTATTCCTTCCGACGTGGAATTCTGCGGAGGGAAGCCACTGTATTAGTATAGTCGTCTCCAGGGGGCGCCATGATGGGGATGTATGCTAGACATACGGTTTAGGATGTTGTCTCTCGTTTGGATTGCTTGGGCTAGTGTTTTGGCTCTGCCCCTCTCTGGTATCGCTTTAAGACCTATAATCTCGTCCATGTAGATTTCGATTGCAGCATTTTCGTCGGCCTCCCTCTTCATGAGAACTTCAAAGGCTTTTTGAACCGCTGTAATCTCGCCATCAGCTAGACTTAGCGAGCGTCGCCGAATCACGCCGAGATCGTGAATGAGAGTATTCCAGAACATGCATTTAAGCTCAGGCGATTCGAACATCTCTGATGCAATAGGGTGTAGTCTTTCAACCCGGCGGTAGATCTTTACTATCTCGCGGACTTTCGTATCTTGACTGAGCTGTAAGACTGACATCCTGGAGCTGTTGTCCGCTAGGCTGCTGAACTCCAATCCTAGCTGAAGACAGACAGAACGGACCAGGAGCCCGTGAAGCAACGTACACTGTTCCAAATGTATCACCCGGAGGAGTTCGAATCGATATCGTGAATGCGGGTTCGGTCGAGGGTAAAGGTTTCTGTTGATCTGCTGATCGCGACGTGGAGGTCGCATGTGTTGAGAGATCCTCGTCGCGGTCCCATGACCACAAACCGCGTCTTTGTTGTTCTTAATTCTTAAAACATCACACCTTAGGCCTCAGATCACTTCACTTGGAACACGATGATCAGCGACAGAGGTGATTGACAGGCGTGATCCAGCAGACAATGAGACTTTGTTCCAGCGGCCATTACACGGCGAGGTCACTGCCACTACGACGGGCGTTGCCTGTCCGCTTCAGCCATGTTATTCTGCCAGCGCCAACACAAGTAAGAGGAGCAAGCTGTAAATTACATCAAACTACATGGATACAAACAACGAACGACGCTATCAAACCGAACACTATCCCATGAATTGAAATCACATAGCCTGAGCCCACCTCGGCGTCACCAAGAAGCACAGCGCACCGACCTTTAATGTAGTACTCTACCTACATTTTCAATCATCCCCACCTAGTGATCCCGATGAACCCACGATCGTACTACGCCGAGCATAAGACCTGGCTTCCCGGGCTTGCGAAGGATAAAGTCGACAGCCCGGCGAAAAGCATCATGCCTCGATAACGCCAACACTGAGTACAATGCACGTAGAGTTTCGTCTCACGATTCATTCTGTAAACTTGGGCTCACGGGAAAGTTGTGTTTTTGAATGCTGTCTGTGTCTGGACAAGAAGAATTGAGGAGAGAACAGTTTAGCACGTCTCGCCGACTCATCGTACTGCTTCACGGACTTGAGGACCGTTCTGGCAAATGCGATCTTACAAGCCATGGATTTTGCAAATCTTCTCTGTTGGACACGACGTTGTTTTAACCCATGTAAGGTACCTAAGACCCTTCGGGCTAGGAGAGCCGACAACGTGGCTATTCTAAGTACGGTAAAGTAGGCGGGAGGCCGCGGCCTTTCCCGGCTTGGCATAGAATCCTAACAAGGAGTTGTCGTCCCCTCGATCGTGGGTGCGTCGCAACACCGCCATTGATAACATCAATCATCTAGCCTTGATGTATTAGCCATCTTGGCTGATTCCCTCGTGATAGCTCAGCGCTCTACCACCACAGGATTTGATGGCCGACAACCGCCATGCAGCTTCGGCGAATGACCGAAGGTGCTAGAGAAGTCTCGATATTCGAACGTTGAGCAAAAATGATGAAGGACGGCATACATAGACAGAATCCTCTGAGTGCTGGTATGGGTGATGGTGTGAAAGTTGTGATGGTACTACTGGGTGGGAAAGCGGTTTATATTCAACAAGCTGGCGATGGCATTTTGGCGGAAGTGTTCACTCGAAGAGCATCTACAACATACACTCAAAGCTCTGGGTTCCTCCTTCTCTACAACAGTAGATCTCAAAGCTCGTCTTTCCAAGTTCCTGTGCCTTCTCAGATCTTAAAGCTAGTCCATGCCCGTGTTGACCGTTGACAATAGTACATGCAGAAGTCGCCACTCTCCCTCCCTTCGCGTGAGAAAGATCACGAACCATCGCTCCATTGTGTCGAGTTATCAATATCCAAATCCAAGCACGATTTCGCGCATTGGTGAGAGTGTTCCCTGGCGCCCGTGTCTCAACCGAGAGTACGCAAAAGAATAGGGACTCCTAAAAGCTGTGATGATGGGATGAAAGAGTTCGTCCCGGATACCACATTATCCTCACAACACATTGTTTAACATGATATGGCAGCAAGAGGCATAATATCTGTAAAGTCGTGGATCATAGTCCGGAGATTAGGATTAGAATTGTCAACAGGCGTAGGACGCGACTTCTCATTTTCCAAATCATCATTTCAGTCCCTCTTGAATTCCAACATTGATCACCTTCTTCTTCTCGGTCCATTCTGTGTGCAATCCCTGTCATTCATTTCACCCCTGTCGTACCATTGGATACATAAGCCGATCTACTCCAACGCGTCGTCTCCCTTTCGTCACTATGTTGTCCTTGGCAGCTATCCTTGCTACTTCGGCGCTTTTTACATCCCGAACTCTGGGCGCCCGTCTTGACCAACGGGATCTCAATGCGCCTCTTCTTGAGTCTTATGACTACATCGTCGTGGGCTGCGGTATCAGCGGCCTTGTGGTGACCAACCGGCTCTCGGAGATTACAGATAGGACGGTATTGTGCATCGAAGCTGGCGACGCGTGAGTCTTCTCTAATTGCATCAACACATACTGAATGCCCCAGTGATCATTATGAAGCAACCATCCAGGACCCGGTTTACGTGGGTGCTGACGTTGGGGGTATCTACGATTGGGACCTTGTCACGGTGCCACAAACACAGCTGGATGGCAAATCTCGTCCGATGCCTCAAGGCAAAGTGCTCGGTGGTGGCAGCATATTGAATGCTATGTGTTGGAACAGAGGCGGGGCCGATGACTATGATGCCTGGGAAGCTCTGGGAAACCCTGGATGGGGCTGGGAGGGCATGCTCACGTATTTCAAGAAGGTACCGATCCATACAGCGGGTTTCTACCTGAGCTGACATAGAGTAGAGCGAAACATATACTCCCGTACCTTCGGACGAGATCGCAAGAGAGTACTCGATCAACTACAATGCAGCTGTCCATGGTACCTCTGGTCCAGTTCATGTCAGCTATCCGAAGTACTTCTATCCTCAATCCAGTAGGCCCTGTTCCACCTTCCGAAGGCTTATCGACGCTAATGGAAGCAGTCAACCTTTTCGCGGCCATGAATCTTCTTGGTCTTCCAACGCAATTCGACCCGAACGACGGAACCTCAGCAGGACCTGCATTTGTTCCAACAGACCTTGATCCAAACAATCAAACACGCTCGGATGCCCGTCGCACATACTATGATCCATACGTTGGGAGGAGTAACCTCCATGTCATCACAGGGCAACATGTCACGCGAGTACTGGTCGATGGTATTGGGGGCAGCAGTGTAGTTAGCAATCCGACTAATGGTGGCAATAGCAATGGTGATGGTCCTGCCTCGGGTGACAACAATGGCTTCGGATTCGGGCCTGGTGGGAGCACGCCGCCTCTCAATGGTACAACACCTCCTCAATTTGTTCGTCGACAGGATCCTGGTACTTCGAATCTGAGAATTACTGGTGTCGAAGTAGGTATTGGTACGTACAGTTGACGACTAGGCTAAAATTGCATAAGTTCGCGCCCAACGCCACCGCACCACGTCAAATAGTGTATGCTACTCGAGAAGTCATCATCGCTGCCGGAGCGTTGCACTCTGCGCAGATCCTTCAACTATCTGGATTTGGTCCCGCCGCAATATTGAACCAATTCCACATTCCTATCGCCCTCAATCTGCCTGGTGTGGGGAACAATCTTCAAGATCACTGCCTTGTGGGCACCTTTTACCCTTGTGAGCATTGCCACTCTCCCATCTTCATAGTACCATTCCTAATAGAATGGGCAGACAATAATGCTAGCTATCCGTCGCCAACCGAGCTGGTAACCAATGCCACATACAATATTGAGGCAGAACAAGAGTATAACATTAATAAGACTGGTAGACATCCACATTCGTGTCTTGTTGTGCAGCCACTGACATACCCAGGGCCTTGGACTGCCGGATCTCCAAACGCATTGGCCTTCAACCCGTTGCCATTGATTACCAACAACTCAGCGATCATACTGCTCAACGCTACCTACCAAGCTCCCACAGACTTTCTGATACCTGGACTAGATCCAACCGTCATTGCTGGCTACGCAGCACAGCAGCAATCATTAGCATTACGGTTGGCGAGAATAACGACAGCAGCATACGAGATCATCAACAACAATGCTGGAAGTCTTACCGTCGCTGTCTTGCACCCATTCTCACGAGGCACATGCCACATCCAATCAGCTGACCCATTTGAGCCTCCATCCATCAACCCTCGCTGGTTGACAAATCCAGTAGATCGACAGATCTTGGTCGAAGCTTTGTTCTTCAATCGGCAGATTCTGGCTACGCCACCCATGGTCGAGCTGCAATCTGCACAGTTTGTACCGCCAATCAATGCGGATGAGGCTGCTCTCAATCAAATCATCGACAATGGCTTACGGACTGTGTTCCATCCAAGTGGCACATTGGCGATGCTACCGCTTGAGCAGGGTGGAGTGGTAGATTCACACTTGCGAGTGTGGGGTACCCAGAATCTGAGGGTGGTCGATGCTAGTATCTTCCCTATGATTCCAGCAGCACATCTACAAGCAGTCGTGTATGGAGTAGCAGAGAAGGTTTGTGTTACCCCATCAGGACTTGGGACATTGCTGACGCTATATCCAAGGCTGCCGACATCATCAAGGCCGACAATCTACCAGCAAGTGGGATACCGACTTCCTCTCCAGTGATATCGCCTGCAAGCGCTGTTCAGACGGTATTCGAGAATGCAGTTGTGAGCTTAGATCCACACGTACTCGCAAACCCAACGGCGGATCTTTCACCGGATAGCCTCTATGTTACAGACCCGAGCTCCGTGCATCCTTCGACCTCAAGCACATCAGATAGCACTCTCAACAGCCTATCGACCGTTCCATCTGCTACCGTAACAATGGAGTCCTCATTCTCTCCACTTACGAGCACTGACCTAACCCCTACCCCAAGTCAGAGTGATCTTTCGACAAGCATACCAGCAATTCGAACAACCCCTGGGCCAGCCCTGAGCTCCCGTCCCCCGTTCTCCTCCGTGACAACGAGTCCCCTCACTACATCTTTAGATTCAGCTCTAATTGAGACACCGCTACCAGCTGTTACGCAGGACAGCGCAACACTTCATTCCCCACCAGAAGCTACACCTTCCGGCCCACCATCTTCGAGTCTGCTCGAAGCCGAGCAGCAGAATAATTCGGCAGTGGCTGCACTGACCTCTATCATTGGAAATCCAGACGCATCAAAAGGCCAAAAAATGGCCGCCGTTGATGCCTTCATACATTGGGTACTAAGTTTCATGACATGAATTTTTCCCTGGATAGCATGAATCGGGTGGAATCATATCTTGTCACAACTATGCCATTGGCTTACAAAGAGTATGCTTGGGTCAACTTCATGTTTTAGATTAGATTGCGATTTCATTAGGTGCTAAAATGGTGCTAATATAATAGTAATAGAGCATTCGCATATGTGATATATCATGTTCCTTTCCTCTGGTATGTCTGCGTTCGATGACATGCGTCGACCATTCCATTCCGTCCGATCGCTTCAATCTGTGCGATGGCTTTCAGCGAGCGCTATAGCTGATCCGTCCACTTCTCGACGAGTACACCTTTTGTTGAGGTGGAAGGCTCAGCTTACCGGCATTTGCTGGGACCCCGGAGACTTTCTGCACCCTTCCCAGCTCGACGATCGTGTCCCCGCCACTCCCCCGGACTATTCTATTTGGTTTGGACTGTTGTGTGTAATAGTGTTGTACGGAATGTGCTTGATTGTGGCTGCGACTGACTGAACGCAAATATCGAAGCAACCGCGTTGTGGCAATTGGGCCTTAGGTGCTTAGTTGCAAGGGTAATTTTTGATAGCTTCATGTTGTGGGTCTGGATCTGGATCTGGATCTGGATCTCTCTCTCACTTTCTCTCCAGCTGCGATTTAGCAGACTCGGGAGACATCCTAAGGTAAAAGAAGGAATAGAGGTTATTAAAGGATTAGTTATCGTCCAACTAGGTGGTTGTTTACACGAAAGTGCCATTCGGGACATTGAAGGTGTTGCGTAGTGGGTTGGGATCGCGACGTTTGTGTTTCATTTTGGTTTTGGTCTTGGGTTGGATATGTGATGGGGTCCTAGGAAATGAAGGGGAAGGGAAGGGAAGGGGAAGGGAAGGGGAAAGGGAAAAGGGGTTTTGGTGGTGGTGGGGTTGGAGGTGCTGAATGGGGGGATGGGGTGGGGTGGTGGATATGGTGTGGTGTGGTGTGGTAAGGTGTGGTGTTTATGGTATGGTGCGAGGGGATGGGAAAAGGGATGGGGTTGGATGTGTTGTTGATGATGTATGTTTGGGAGTTGGGGCTGAGGCTGAGGGTAAGGTGGAGTAGTTTGTTGTGGAGGATAGGGGAGGGGGTTGGGGGGGGGGGATCTGGAGTTTAGGGCTTAAGGTTTATGTGGGGATGTGTAGAGAATATGTGTTTTTAGACTTGAGCTTTCCAGGAGGGCTTTTGGGGAGAGGCTGGAACTTGATGATAAGATGGTTTGGCAGATGGGAGAACGAGTGCGTGTTGATATGGGTCTATTGGACGGTGTTGGATGTGGTTGTTGAAGGGGATGGGAATGGTATTCTGGGTAGGGAATTGTGGGAGATGGAAGGGGATGTTGAGTCGGGAGGGGAAAGATGGCGGGATGGGATGGTATTGAGGAATGTTGTTTTTGGCTGGGGAACGGACGGTAGATGGAGGTGATGAGATTTGGGAGTGTGGGTTGGTGAGGTTTTTGATGGATGGGGAAGGTACTGTTTTCAGTTTTTTCATTGATGCTTGTGTGGGTATGGGTATGCCGTTGAGGGGAGTCAAGGCTTCGTCTGGCTCGGATCCGGTGGAGAAGGAGTTCTGGAATGGTGATTGGGGTTGATTGTTAGCGAGAATGATCGGCAGGTTTGCACTTTTGAGGGTGAGAAGGGCGGCGGAACAGGCTGGGATTTGGATATCTGATCGGAAAGTCTCCGATAAACTATGAAGGCTTCAATATCTGATACTCGACGCCCCATTCCTAGTCACTCTAGGAGACAGACTCCTTCGTTTCAACGAGCTGACTGTTCACAAAATCGAAATTGATCCTTGGCGGTCCTCGAGAGAACTTATGACGAGGCGTGACGAGGTGTGATGAGAGCTTCCGTGTCAGCTGACTTCTTCCTCATGCGGGTGGTGTTTTGTGGAGATTGCTGAGGCGTGTCGAGCAGGCTGTTATCTCAGAATACAGTAGCTGAAGCCGACTTTCTCGAGTCATTGAACATGGGTCTATAAATACACACACACTCAATCACATCAACTCTGACCAGTCGCATGGGTGCGAGGAGGTGTCCTGTTGGGGATGGTCCAATAGGGAGTACACATACGTTTCGAAGGATTCCTGTTGCATTTCGTTCGGTCCCTGCGTCCTAGCAATCCAGTTCCCTCACGGCTGTAGCCGCTGGGCGGATTCGTGGGCGTGCTCTTTGCATGCTGGTATCGTCACCGCGGAGTCGAGAAAGTCAGGCCATGCCGGCGACAGCCAGCATCAGGGATCTGTTGTTTGCGCTCGCTAACGTGCAATCAATCCCGTCTGAACTATTCGTAACACTTGATGGTTTGAGTCATGTCCAGCGGGAGACCTTTTCCGGAATTCCGAGGTGGGCGGCACACTTTCAGGCGCATTGTTGGCATGCAATAAATGCACGCGACTTCACCTGCAGCCGTCAACCCCGCAACTGCTAGAATACCCAAATCCGCGATGGTTGGGCATCAAGCGAACCCTGACCGAAGCGCACCGCTCTTCTGCCGGTGATGAGCACTTTCCTTTACTACCCCGAGTAGGTACGACATCAGGCGAGATTGGTCGGTATGGTGCAGGAGGGGGAAACTTGTTATTCCATCGACAGAACGCGTCATATCCTCTGCAAAAGTGATCATCGGCCGTTGGAGATGCGGGAAGCGACAGTTTCGAGGAGACTGCCTTGATCCTCGCTGACTGGCTATCGTTGCACCCTACACCCTCGTGGCATGGGGGCACAGCAGGGGGCTCTCCCGTCCAAGTCTCTGCATCGCTCGGTGCGGCCCTCGGGCCGTCATGTTTTGGACTAGGACGATTGGCACACTAGCAGGAATCGGGTTAGACGTTTGATCATCTTTACGAGTCATGCCATCCGTCGCGTTGTTTGAGGAGGGAATGTTGAAGCGGCCAAATGTAATGACCCATCGGCTTGCATCATCCTTGATTTTGTCCAAGGCTCTGAAGTGGCATGCAATATGGAGAATAAGGCAAGCGGTGGGGTGCTTTCAATCTAAAGAACGCCAAGAGTGTGCTACTGCAGCACGAGCATTGGTGTTCTCTGCCATGGCCAACAACCAGCGGTGCCTGCTCCAGGTGCTTCTTTAGCAGATCGGTAACTCGCGACACAACACTGATCGATTTCTCTGTCGACTCCATGTACAGATCCTCCTTTGCAAAGCCGTAAAGGTCAACTCTGAAGCATATAATCTCATTCACGAAGAAACTTTCGGGTATTCTAGATGACGAGATGGAAGGCTTGCCAAACACGTGGCAAGTGACAGATCGACCGAGCTAGCATCGCACTATTCCCTTTATCGAAGCGCCTTCCGTCCGCTTGAAAGGATCCTACGACTAAAGTAAGCAAGGGTACATTGGGATCAACCATTCGAGAGCCATTGATTGGTGGAGGAAGACAATGCTATTCTCAGATAGAACTAGGACTATTCTATAGTAGGGACAAGCATATCCATTCCTGCTTACTGTACATGGACGACAAACACCGACTTTATAATGTGTGAATGATCAAGCCAGGTACAAGGATACAATGGCATTGTTGAGTTCATGACATTGTGAGACAAAACACAAGGCTTATTGTTGCTTTCTCCAGAACTAGCATCTCGGGAAGCATTCACCCTCCGTTCCCCACCGAACCCTGCCTCGTCCCGCAGCGACCCTTTCCTTCCTCGCATTGTCAATTTATTACCCTCACATTTCCTCCCTTGCTCGCATGCTCCTCACCATCCAGATGACAGCAAACACCCAATGATGACTTGACGAATTACACGAATTTCATAATCCAATTCTGTCCTCCGGCTTGCGCAATTCCATTCTGCTGTCATCAAGCCGAATCAATTCCACCATGTCAAAATCCGTCACGCCGCTCGAGAGCTTCACACACCTTACCGAAAATATACCCTCGTGGCTCATTAAACTCGACGATCTCACAGCTCAGGTGGCCGAGCAAAATGCTCGCTTCATTCGAAGCTCGGAATTCGGCGAACAATTGAAGAAGAAGAAACACAATTCCACGGAATCACTGCGGCCCAATGACGATGACGATAACATTGAAGATAATACTGCTGTCCCACCTACAGACAAATACATACCTCCGAACCCCTCGCACAAGTGCCTCTCGCACGCCTCTCGACCAAAGGCCGCTGCCAATAATGCTCTCGTCGCAGCTGAGATCCGACGGAAACGAAAACCTGGATCAGGGCACTCTCATGCTTCTGGCCACGCACGCTATCGTACCAAATCCATGGTCATCGTCTACTATGATTCCGCAATACAAGAGTCCTTCGAAGCCGTCGTCCGGAACATCGCTGGTGCCCGCAATACGTTGAGAAAAGGAAAGACGACCGCCAGCTTCAAGGCTCGGATGGCCTCTATAGGTGTGGGTATGGATGATGACCCGTTCTCGGGTGCCAGCAAGTTCAAGATGATGGCGCCTAAGATAACGAGACCTTCCATGCCAAGCACTCGTCTTGGTGGACCAGATCTGCTCAGTGGCGGCAATATGACGCCTTTTGAAGAAGCGGACAAAGACCTTGAGACGGCGCAGAGCTTGTGCGAAGTGGCCGCGCATCAATTTCTGCGCGACGGTGATTGCAGGCTTGAGATTGAAGGGACAAGGAAGAGGTTTCAAAACGTTCTTGACTTGGCCGGGGAGGAGGTAGAGAGGCTGAAGGAGGAAGAGGAACAAGAGAAAGCCAAGGAGGTAACAGCGGCAGAGCAGCAGACCAACGGCGTCACGTCGACTACGGACACCCCAAGGGCGGTGGAAAGTGTTGAGGAGAGGGTGCAGCCCAAGACAGAACCTCCTCCACCGAAGCAGGTCAACTTTACGGGCACCGGTACCATCGAGATCGATGATGGCTCGGATGCCGAGTCTATACATCTTGATCTCTCTGCATTTAGGAGGACTCGAAGGGGGTGAGCTCCATGCTTCAAAGTTTCAGTGTGGCTTGGTATCTGGCACTTTCGAATACTCCTTAGTTTGCATTGCTGTTTCTTTGAGCGATATTGGGGGTTAGCTTCTTCGCATATAATGCTAGGAACGGACGATAGGAGCGGTCGTCCAGCGATGGCGTTTGCTTCACGTCCTCTCGGAAATTCGATGAGGCTCACAAAAGAAGACAGCATCAAAAACTCTGGATTATATGTGCTTTCGTGAGACGGCGAGAGAATTCTGTTGTTACTTCACGTCTCTTCTGTTCAACATCTTTGCCCTTCGCGCCAAGAATCTCCTGTCTTCCTCACTTCTCCTGTCATCTTTCCCATTCACGTTCTTCCATTGCTCCTCCACTCATAAGCAATGAGCAATTCTGACTTCATACTCCCTAGCCACATACCAGGAATCATGTGTTCAGGCCACTGAACAGGCTTGCGAGCAGATGACATGACAAGAGGTCGCCACTAACATGTTCGGTTACACGGACGGAACCACGCCAACATTAGATGCATCAATCTTTATGCACTTTAACTTAGGATAATCCTGCTGCTGACATGAAAGTCAAGCATCACAGCAATATGACGGTTAGCCATCAACTCGCAGCTCAGAACTCTTGGGTCTACGTTGTTGAAAGTAGCAAGACACAAGGCAAGCATTCGTCTCGATCTTCATCATTGTCCCTCCCACCATCAACGATCATGCTTTTTCATGTCAGCCTTCAAGGAGACCAACCCTGCTGATTTCTAATTTGGCAGTGGTTTCGCAGGATTCGCAGTGTGGTACCACCTATAACAGGGCAGCGGAGGGTGAGTAACCATGCCGCAGTCCTATTCTTATACTATTCACCCTGAGAGCCCACTCTGGTAGAGGTTGGATCCAGCATCAAGCACTATGTATGATAGCGGTGTTGAGTTTGACTCTGGCTTGTCAGACGGTCAAACACCACCTATGATCCCTGCTAAGAATGCTTGTATGCTAGCTAAGAAAGGCATGAAGCTCGATGGAGGAATTGACCTTAGCAACGCCATATGGACTTCGGCTCACACTTCTTCCAGCTTTAGTCTGAATGTATTTGACGACGAAGATCCGGGTCCAAAGCGGCAGTGTGTCACTCGCCTCCACCCCCTAAACAAGTACACTCGCCCTGCACATGTTGCCGGAGTGAGTGGAGAGTACGGAACAGCCCCGCCGAATTCCAAGGGTAGCAACACTTCAGACGAAGGTATCAACTGCGAAACTGACGAGGTGGAAGATGCAGTTTCCCAGGCATCACAGGAAGCAAAGTCCACAATGGAGAAGAAACTTGTGAAGGTCTCTCGCACAGCTAAGCGTACTTCAGTTGCCAAGTCCAAACCGTCGGCGTTTGTCAGGTACCCAAGGTCGAAGTGAAGCGCTAGGCTATGCCATGAACTGAGGTTTCTTCTTCCTGGTTCCTGAATTTCCCAGCTACGTTTCTGATCCAGGCTAAGTAACTCAAAAAAACTCCATCTGGGCTACGACCGAGTAGACCGCCCAGCCACGATCAAGGCTGCTTCGAGAATGAACGCGGAGGAGCACAAGCATCGTCGAGTGCATGCCAGAACGGATGCTGCGACAATCCGAGTGAGCGATGACAGCGCGGCGGCGATCTTTGCAGGTGATGGAAGGTCTGTGCTACGCCGAGACGTTGTAAGTATAAGTCTTACCTACCCTTTACGGAACACAGTCTATCGCAATCCCTCCGCTGTCTGTGAGCAAAGACGGTAATTCCCCAGCGTCAGCCAAAGGTAGAGCACACCCAAAATCTCTGCCACACGTAGGAAAGGGCCTAAAACGACGCCTCTAGAAGATGCGGGAAACCCCTTGCAACCACTTCCAGATATGCCAGAAAGAGTCTCAAAGTTGTCATCATCCAACGACGAGTGTCCTTCGAATCTGCGTGGTAAAGCTCCTCTTAATGTTCATGACCTGAACAGTCTTGACAGTCGTCTTCACCGTATCCAGAATCGCGCTCGGACGCATGGAAACTCTCTGCTGGTATGATGGGACTACGTCAAGCAGATACTGTTTCATAATGGATAAATGAGCCTCGACCTTTTTAACAGCGAAGGTGCGATGCGGATCAAGGCGCGATATGAAGAGGTTCGACATGGTGTTGACCCCTTTTGGACCGGCAAGCCCGTTCCCATAGAAGACCCGAATTGGACGGCACGACATGACGAAACCTTCGACGTCTTTGACCAGGATCGTTGGTGAAAGTACCGGAGTCCTTATGAAGACTGTCTCTACCGTCCAACTTCTACCAGCTGGAAAGGACTTAGCCGGTCGTCGAAAAAGCTGATAATGAAGACGCCTCTCATTAAGTGTAAAGTAAGTGCACCTCTCCTTAGATCATGGGTGCCGACGACGTTTCTTCTAGAGCATCTTCACCCCTTCACGCCTGTGCTGAAGAGGCGATCTTACTCAACTTCGAGGACTGGAACAACAGATCTTTGCAAATGGTTCCTTGACTGCTATCCTGCGCTGCTAATGCTTCTAAACCAGATAACAGATAAGATCCTGGCATCATTCATTACATCTCAAATCACAAAAGACATTCCACATCTCTCCTACCTACCTACCTGCCCGTCTACATATCTCAATTTTCAGCATGGGCCTGAATGAGTAGATTAGCAGCTTCTTCTACGATATATATCATGCTTGTACAACTCATAAATTCTGATCAGAGATGACAGCCTAAAAGCTCTCAAGATATAGGGGGATGGAAAAGGGCCATATCTCCCAGATCTTTAATATATTGTAAAAGTATCCTAGGTACTTCGTCCGAGTAAGAATGACGCCAAAGCCTAATCTACCTTGTCCACCAGAATACGACCCCCCGCCCCCAAAGTCTCCACCTCCACCTCCACTTCCAATACCAACATTCCAACACCACCCCTCCCCCCATTTTCCGCCTACGAAAACCGCCAATGCACATAACTCTTACCTCATACATAAAGGATCCTATAAAATCACAACCGTGTCATCTAGGAAATTCTAATAGGCATAAGGTACCTTACATAATTAAATCTCCTATTTTATAGGTATATTGAAGAAAGAAACGTACCTACTCGCTTAATTATCCCCCATCCCACCCCCCTTCCCCCCTCTCCTTTATCACAACCCTATCCATCCCCCCTATCCCCTATCCCCACCCCTCCCCCTTCCCCTCCCCCTCGCTCTCGCCCTCCTTCCCCTAACATTCAGCATCAGCAGCATCACCCCACACGCACACCTCTCCCATTCGCCAGCACATAATCTCCAAAGCGAGGATAATGTAGTGTAGTATAGTGCTGATTGGTGAAGTGGAGATCAGGTGTATGTGTATGAGTTAGTAGCGCTGATGGGGGGTTTTGGGAAGGGGTAAGGGAGATGGAGGGGGAGATGGGATATGGAAGGGGGTATGGGAGATGGGAGATGGGAGATGGGAGATGGGAGATGGGAGATGGGAGATGGGGAGGGAACATGGAAGGGGGTAAGGGGAAGGGAAAGGGGAAGGGGAAGGTGGTAAGGGAGATGGGAGGGGGTAAGGGGTTAAGGGGGAGGGGGTATGGATGGGGATGGCTGGATGGATGGCATTGGGGATCGTGGTGCACGTTGTTGACTCGCAAGTGAATTCTAGGTGATTTGTAGAAGATTGGTAGGTGCATGAATTATCTAGAACCAGAGAGTAGGGGAATGAGTGGTTGGAGATGCTGTTGTCTTCATTGCGTATGGTACCGTGCAAGAATGATGGTATGGTTGATATACCCTAACGCCCTTTATGCTGATATTCAAGGTTTGCAGGGTTGGATGCCTGGACATGTGGTGGACCGAATCAAGAAGCGTGGGGATCCGCGTAGGTTGGTCGGTGCGAAGGTCGATTATTGGTGATATTCGAGTGTTGCCGATTCGAATGCGTACGCTTGGTTGTGGGATTTGAGGAAGCAAGCGGTAGGTGGGTCGAATTGCAACAGGCGGAAACCCGCGAGATGTTGTTGTGCGAGGTGTTGCAGCCACCAAGTCGTCATCGGGAGGAGGTCGACCAGAGCAGTACAGCCCCGCTTCAAGGAGTCTTGCAGCAAAGTGACCCGAAGACATACTAATCCAGGCCCATCCCGTCTCCTTCAAGCTCGTGTCACCGTCCAAACCCAAACAGCCCCCCAAGCCCATAACTCCCTCCCTTACCTCCACTCTCCCCCCTCATAGCCTCGTCTTCGATCCACAGTCTCAAGAAGTCCCTATCTTTCATCTCCGCAACGCTCGTAAGTCGCGTCTGCAACTGCGCCTCGCCACGACTGATGGCCAGGAGCGTGGGGATAGTTGTAATCTGTTCCCCCTCGAGCAATCAATACACGACCCAATAAGTCCTGGATAGAACAACAAACGAATGATCCTCTCCTGCCACATAAAGGCAAAGTACGTACCATATACCGTCCCGCCACCTCCCCCAACGTAGGCGAGTCGAACTCCACCTCCGCGAACCCCACGCCCCCTTTATTCTCCCCCGCTCCCTCTTTCTCAATCAGGTTGCGTACGAGTGGACCCACGGCTTTGCACGACGGGCACCATGATGCGGTCCAGAATGTTATCAGCGCCGTTCGGCTCGAGGCGTGGAGGAGAGTGAGGGTGTCGAAGTCTGCGGGGGAGCGGATGCTGGGAGGAGGATGTTAGGACGGCAAAGTTGGGGTTATATGAGTGGGGGGTCATGTGATGTCTGGGTGGGAGTGATTGGGACGAGGGAGAGGGAGGTTAACGTACTTACGGATCGTAGATGCGATTTTTCGCTGCTAGGCGAGAGGTTGTGGCGAATGCTCTGGCTATGGGATATGGATTTGGCAAGCTGGTATATGGAGAGCGAATCAGCCTGAGGAGGCTATATCGTATCGAAGGTGGAGGCTTCATGGTGCGTGGTGTTGGTCGTTGAGTAGTAGGTAGAGCTTTATTCAAACATCTAAACATTCAGCCCTATGAAATTCGATGACCACCTTCAAACATCACTAACGTTCCATTCGAGCAGTTCTTCCTATCTCTAAATAATAGACTCAGTGTGAGTAGCATATTCATGATAGGTCACTTCCGGACTGCGTTAACTTCTTGCTCAATGGCACTACGTCGAGGAGAAGCACAATAATCTGAACCAAAACCGCGTCTCCTGAGTCTTTCAGTCCTTTCGTCTCCTCGGTCGTCCCATCGTTTGCTATGATGACCCATATCTCTCTCCAAAGACTTCAAATCTCCGACGCTCCCAGGCATCAGGCCACTTCCTACTGTCCCTCTTTCCTTGATTTCTTTGGCGACCCTCTCTTTCTAATCACGTGGTCTTCCTCATCAATTTTCTCCAAAACCTCTCCAGATGATTATCCGGCACCCTCAAACTCATGGTACTTGAAATCAATCATTGGGGTCTTCACGCTCATCGGTAGCTTCTGCGGCCTTCACTGTGAAGCCGCAATCAGGTGTGACTGCTAAGCTCAACATTGGCTTGCAGTCTCTTGTTAAAAAGGTTGGTACTGGCGATGACAATCATCTATTCGGTCGTACTCTAAAGGAATGTTCGAAAGCCTTCTCCGACTAGCTCAGTTGATATCAACGTCTGGAACAACTCGCATTGTCTTCTTTGGAAAGATGCTACAATGCTCTATTGAGCCTCGACTCCGTGGCCCTCCTTGTGCTCTCTGCCTTGACCATCACCAATCCTAGATTATCCGGAAGTATTGACATAGTCATATACAGAATAGGAGCCAATTGTCCAAAGGACTCAGTCTGAAATGAGAGGCTCTATGTGGATAGTAAACCTCTCAGCCACAGGATTTATGCCGAAAAATAATGTCACCACAAACATTGTGAATTTCATGGAAGTCTATTGTCTTTTACCGTATGATCTCATTGGGTCTCTTCGCCTATTGATAGTGTATAGTTCTGCCGTACCACGCAAATCGCTTGACAGATCGGAGCTTTTCTTTGCGCGTGCTTTAGTCTTCGTCGATTATGCGCGGGAGAAGTTCCACTTGGTACCATGCGGGTCTCCCACACTTTCGTTGACAGACAGAGTCTACAAGATGCATCGCTCTGCCTTTTTGGTGCCTATCGCAATTGGGGTTGTCCTGGCAGCACCTCCACCACACTCCGCTACCAGCATCAACGTGACCAACCTTCTACCTCTAATCTTAGTTCCACCAAGGTAAATGCAATCGTCCTGCCTGCGACGTCTCTCAACTGAGAAAGCCTGCCAACACTAGCACTTCGAGACTTGCCATAGGTGCACCGAGGTAATATCAAGCCCCTGTATCTCGTCATTGTCATCAATCGGACTCACCTCCAGAACAGTAACAACACCTTCCTCTCCGCGGACGAAAAGACATATGCCGTTCCCGGCAGTGACATAACACTGAGAGTGCGGTGGTGGAATGATCGTCCCATCAACCACAAGATCCTCGGCGCCTACCTTTCAGAGATGCAGATGCAAGTCATGCAACACATTGCGGAGAACAGAGACAGTTCGCTCGCAAAATTCGACGATGATCCTTATCGCAGGCGTGGCATTGGCTTCTATGCCATCTTCTCGTCGACACCATCGCCTTCGCGCGCAGAGCAGCATCTAACATACAAATATCTCTTTGAGACTCTGGAGGGATTGTATGATGTAATGTTTGTTGATAATCATCCCGACGGGTCATACACAACGATCACACATGAAAGATTGGGAGTCTTGGGCACAGCAGTGATCTTGCCCAAGGATCCAGTGCTTTATGATGTGGCTACGGCATGATTCAACGGCACTATCTTAGTTCACCAACGAGTGCTTGCTTGTGTACTTTCAGATCAGACACTTCCTACATATGGTTGTTTGGGTATTGCTGTCAACACTGCAGAGTCGTCATGTATCATAGCATCGTCATCAGAGATACTTTGACAATTTTATGATGGAATTCGTTCGCTTTTGCGGGTCATGCAATACTCGTTCGCATGGTAACCCGGGTTGAAGACAGGTTGGTGCATTGGATCTGCTCTAAGTAAACAACGCCGGTCAATGCAATGCTCGCTCCATGTCAATGCCCAAGATTCTACGCTTCTAAATGCTTCCAGCAGAACTCAAACCTCACCCATTCTTCCTTGGCCTCACAGTACGCCAGCTTCCTCCTGCACCCGTCTGACAACACTTTGCAGAGCCGTGCAAGCTGGACTGTCTGGAAAGTTGTCGAAAAAGCTCTCTCCATAGTCACACGCCATGCCGATCCGGGGATCGAGTGGCACGGCGCCGAGGAATGGTATGCCCGTCTCCTTGGCCAGCTTCCGTGCTCCACCTGTAGTGGCCTTGAAGATCTGGTTCTGGTGTTTGCAGCTCGGACACACGAAGCCTGACATGTTCTCCACAATTCCCAGCACCTTGATGCCTGCCTTTCTACAAAAGTCGATCTCTTTCCTGACGTCCAGCAAGCTGACCTCTTGCGGTGTGGTCACTACCAGTGCCCCATCGACCCCAGACTCCTTCAAATATGAGTTGACACTCAAATGCTCGTCGCTAGTCCCAGGTGGTGTGTCTACAAGCAGGTAGTCCAAGTCACCCCACTCGACGTCTTTCAAGAATTGTTTGATGAGGCCATTCTTCTTCGGCCCGCGCCATATCACAGCATCGTCTCTTGACGGCAGCATGAACTGCACGCTCATAACGCCCAGATTGTCGGCGACCCATACAGGACTCCAGCCCGCATTGCTGACATGGATCGTCTCAGCTTCTACCCCCATCATCTTTGGTATGCTAGGCCCGCAAATGTCTGTGTCCATAATACCCACCGTGCTTGCTTCATCATTAGCGAACGCATGACCGAGCATCGTCGTGAATGTGGATTTGCCAACGCCGCCTTTGCCACTCAAGACCAGAATCTTATGCTTGATGCCAGAGAGGCGTGCAGTTATTAAGGGGATATCCGGATCGGGGCCCTTTGGTGTTGACGCGCATATTGACTGGTTGGGGCAGCCAGCACAGGCATCGCCCTGACCTGCAAGCTTGGACTCTGGACCTGGACAGTGTTCAGGTTCTGGGGCGATGAGGTTAGGCTGATTCTTGAGCGGTGCGGATAGGTCCACTTGAATGGGCTCTTCGACCGTGATTGTGGTGGTCGAAGACATTCTATGATAGCCCCGCTAAGCGTTTGACAAGTTGACTGCCTAATCGATTATGGAATTAGTATGGTATGGAGATGAATTATGCGGTTTATCTTAGTGTATGTCGTGACTGGATCAACGGCCGATTTGAAGGGCGGCGCTCCTCCGGAGGGCGAGGCTTCACTTGCGACCCTGCATCCTTTCCCCATGCGTCCGCCATATTTAATGTGCATAGAATATAGGACAGAAACTAGTTGGATAGTTCAACTTCTGCGGCAGTCGCATACGTTCAGGCCCCTCGAGAAGTCTTGCAGCTCGGTGGAATGGATTGTAGGATCGCCATCGCGTTTCCTGACCCCCACCCTCTGAGAGTTCCTTGGTCCCAAAACCCTGCAGCAGCGTGCAACGGTGGCAGCAACATGCGTCTGCCCATAAGGAGTAATCTGCATACTATTACTCCTTCGGTCACTCAATGGCAACTCAGTGTCGATAGTCAATGTCCGCGTGACACTACAAAGACTCTATCTCGATTCAACATCCTCGACTCTTAACGCCAGAACCTGCTCGAGTGTCAATTCAAATTAATGGTCTTCTAATACACGGCCTTCACCAGCTCAACCTGGCGGTCTCCAAGCTCTTAAGCTACATGAAGTGGAATGTCTGCAGAGGTCCCCATGAGCGTCGATGGCTTGCGAGAGCGGAGGGGGAAAGAACAAGGCAATGAAGCGAACGGCCATGCAAAACCACCTGCTGAACCAGTGAAGAGTGACAAAACATATGGGAGAACACCCGATGGGACAGGTAGGCTCACGACTTCGACAATCTTCACACGGCGTTTCTCATGTTCATGGATCAACTTTCGTATATAACGACTGACCGTTTGCACGAACAGTCTTCGTCGTCCCACAAACCCACGACATGGTATCTCAGCTCCTCTCTCCTAGCCAGCCGAAGAACTTTTCCGATGGCGTTGTACTTGCGGTCTTGGGGACAATCATTCTAACGATCTACTTTCTACCACCCTCTCTCCGGATCCCCGTTTACGCCGGAGTCTTCCTTTTCTGGCGGGCTTGTTACAATCTGGGTATTGGATATCTCTTGCATCTCCAGTCCACGCATTGGAGATTGGTGGCGTGGGCCAAGCGATCGAAAATATTCGTCAACCCAAAGACTGGCGATAATCCACACCCGATATTGTTCCACATCTTAAAGCATGAGATGGAAACCAAGATCCCCAAAGACTATAAGTTCGAAGATGCACCTGTCGAGTACAACACGTGGCTTGTATTTCGAAGGGTGGTAGATCTCATCCTCATGTGCGACTTCGTATCCTACGTCCTCTTCGCAATGGCATGTGGAGGCAGACCTGTTGACGAGTCAATTGTGCGAACAGCACTGCGCTGGCTCGTAGGGCTGAGCCTGTGTGGCTTCAACCTCTGGGTGAAGCTTGACGCTCATCGAGTAGTAAAGGACTACGCTTGGTATTGGGGAGATTTCTTTTACTTGGTTGACCAGGAGTTGACATTCGATGGTGTTTTCGAGATGGCTCCTCATCCAATGTACTCAGTCGGGTATGCCGGTTACTATGGCATATCACTTATGGCTGCTAGCTACAGAGTCCTTTTCATTTCCATCATAGCCCATACGGCTCAATTCGCATTCTTGTTGTGGGTGGAGAACCCTCATATCGAAAAGACCTACAATCCTCCCCCATCGAGGAGGCAACGATCCGAATCAACCCCGGAATTCGACCATGAAGACGCACAGTTTACCGAACTGGATCATGTGTACAACGCGCCACCCTTAGCGTCCATCAATCAACCTTCCCCTGTACACAATCTCTTCGGGCTTGGCAATATTGATCTTCACAGAGTGACAGATATCGCGGTCATACTCCTCCAATTCTACATCTTCGGCCTTGTGGTCCTGACACCATCCACTGCCCCCTATCAGACTCTGTTTGTTATCAACGCAGCGGTATGGCGTCTGTGGTATTCCATCGGTGTTGGTTATCTGCTCAATCGACAATCGACAAAAAAGAGATGGACGCGCCATTTCTTGAAGTACGGCGAGAGCACCGAAGAAGCTTGGCGGCAATGGAAGGGCACCTATCACCTCTCAATGACACTGTGTTACGCGAGTTTTGCCGCAGCGTCTTGGAAAATGTATTCGATCCCGTCAGATTGGGAATACGGAATGGTCATGTTGAGGCATGTGGTGGGATTTAGCTTAGTGGCTTTACAGATCTGGACCACCATCAGTATCTATGACTCTCTAGGCGAGTTTGGCTGGTTCTTTGGGGATTTCTTCTTCGACCACTCTCCAAAATTGACATACAGTGGTATATACCGTTTCCTCAATAACCCGGAGCGAGTGATTGGTTTAGCTGGTGTTTGGGGTGCAGCTTTGATCACTGGCAGTACCGCAATGTTTTCTCTGGCTCTGCTCAGCCATGTCCTCACCCTGATGTTCATTCAGCTTGTCGAGCGGCCACACATGCAAAAGTTGTACGGACGAAATCTGCGAAGGGAATCAGGACTTGTGAAAAGCCTCAAGCGATCCTTGCCTCCACATCTGTGGCAGTGGCAGGGCAGTGTCGACAAGATGCTGGAGGGGACCCTCGATTCCGTTGAAGATTTCTTCGAGGCGGCTCAGCCTAAGATTGCAGCAGGGGTGAACACCATGGTCAGGGACACAACGGCCCTATTCAAGCATCCTGCCCGTATCAGCATCACGAGGCTAGCTCCGGATCTCGCGGGCTATGATCCCAAAGATTACTCCCTTGATGTGGAGGGTCCGCCTTCAGTAGCCTCATGTACAACGATCAATGGAAAAGAGCGTTCATCAAGGCCAGAACAGCGATCCCAATTCAAAACGCTCATCTTTGAGTACGGCGAACCCATCAAAGTGCGATGGACGGCGCCATTGAATCACTGCGAGAAGGACTGGATAGGTTTATATATGGTTGCAGATAATGGCTCCAGAGACGCGACTCGAGTCTCTTCTCAGGGCCGATGGGTAGCTACGACAAAAGACCAATACGGGTCTATCATCGCTGATCGTGGCATTTTGTTGAGCGATGTTCGTGTCTCTGGCGCTGCACGTAAAGATGGTGAAAGTAAGGATTTTCTATCGGGTGAGATGGAGTTTTCTGGGGACAAGCTCTGGTGGACGACAGGAGTTTTCGAGTTCCGGTATCACCATAATGGGAAACACAATGTAATGGCCATTTCAGTCCCTTTCGAAACTAAGATCAAGAAATTCGACGAAGACGACGTCGAGGTAGATGCGAGTGGATCCATAAGACCAGCTGTTGAAGAGGCCGTGCTGCAGCTGGTGAGGAATTGCTTTGATAGAGATCCGGAAATTGCGCCCTCCACTGTTGATGAGTGTTTCGGAAGTCAAGTTGAGCGAAACGGGAAGTATTCCAAGCGGGTAGTTTTCGCCGTGCATCAGATGTGAGCTGCTTCTTCGACCCAATCAGTTTGTTCCCATGCTGACAAGGGCGTAGGTTCGGCATCGAATTTGCGCCGGAAGTCGTACAAGCCGATGGCACTGTTCGGAACCTGTCCTGGCGGATCTGCAATGCAAAGAAAGTGTTGGTTGGTGCATTCCCAGTATCGTCATCTTGCTTCATCGGCTGACACTGCATTGCACAGGAACCCTACATGCATCTTTCCGGAGGCAAAAATACCCCGACAGAATCGAGGTACTGAAATTAGCAGCATTGGAGGCTATCGTCATGATCGTCAAGATATCCCATTATGCATTTTTGATAAACAGCAGTGCTGCAAAAGGAGTATATAGTGTGCAGTACGGTGAAGTCATTACGAAGCTTCCAGTACATACAACAACGTCCGCATACCTCAATGAGCTCATTTTCTGAAAATACACGTCCCAAAGAAGCTCAACGAATGTCTGTCTGCATTCAGTTGACTCGTGAAAATCGCCAGTATAATTGTTGCGATCGGAGCAGATTTCTACTCATCAAAACCATGTTCCAGCAGCCATGAGCGAAACACAATTCGCTGCACCACTTTACATCAGCTATCAGCGCCCCAATTCAATGACATTCACTGACCCAGCCTCACGCTCTGCATTACTTCTAATCAGTGGCGGCAGCATGTTGACGTAGGACGCAGTACACATCAATGTTACGACTTCGGCGAGCACTTGTATAGGGCAGAGATGACCGGGAAGGAATACTCGCACTCGCGCCGCATCCGTCGTGGGTACTGAATCCCGCACTGTAGACCATTTTCTATGTGTATCAAGAGCCCTGAGTTCGAGCCACTGCCTGTGAGTATTGTAACAAGATGCTGCTATGGACTCGATGTACCTCAAGCAGCCATAGCGATTATGAGCAGTGTGGACGCTTAGCATTTGGGATCTTTTGTTAAGTAAGTCCAACGATTCTAACCTTATTATACTGTCATCTCCTACGTTCAATGCTTTTGGTCCATAAAGTAGGTATTATCATGCCAAGGCTCGCTTAGATCTGTTGTTGACTCAATCCGCAAGCCATTGCGACTGGTCTATGTAGTCCCAGCACCACTGACAGCACTACATCTTTGAATTGCATCGTATTGACCGAAGCTGGCCCCCTCCAAGGCTTTGATCCTCCTGCTTCGGTCCCAAACCCTGCGAGTCTCCGGGGCCTACACTCATCCATCCCGACGTCCAACAGCCGGCTACATCTCCTGCAGAATGTCAACTTCTACCTCCTCCCCGAAAAGTCTCACAGCATTCCTCCATTCCTCCTTTCCCTCTGCCATACCAGCCGCCACTGCTGAAGCCGATCTCCCGACCGTATCCCATAAGCTCTACCCTAACACCACCTACACAGATAACGAAAAAGTCGAGATATCACAATGGCTCACAACTTCCTCCCGTCTCGCCGCGCCGGATGAGGACGAAGCAAAACATGCCGAACGTCTCGGTTCCCTCAATATACACCTCTCCACACGTACAACGCTATTGGGCAGCAAGCCTTCCGTGGCCGATCCAGCCTTGTTCTTTAGACTAGCACCGTCGGTCAAGTCGTGGAGCGCTGAGGAACGGACAGGAGAGAAAGGGTACCATCATATTGTACGCTACATTGATTTTGTGCAGAGTGCGCCGCTATTCGGGCTTTCACTAGCCTTAGAGGACAAGGTCGATATCGATGTGGACGACATCAAATTTATACATAAACCAATAGACCCCAAAGAAGAGAAAGAGCGGAAGAAGAAAGAAAAAGCAGCTGCCGCCGCTGGCGGAGCAGAGAACCAAACACCCCTAGTAATCGGCCGAGGCAAAGGCGAAGACAAAGCGTCAAAACCACAACAAGACCCCACCTCCCAAGCCAAACCCACAACTACCGAAAACCCTCCTCACCACCAAGGTCAAAAGAAAGAGAAGAAAGAAAAAGCCCCCAAGCCCGCCAAACAACCACCGAAGGAAACGCCCCTCTCCCCGCACCTCATCGACCTCCGCGTCGGCCACATCCTAAACGCCATCCCCCACCCAAACGCCGACTCCCTCTACGTCTCGACAATCGCCTGCGGCGACCCCGCCGGCACCGAAAACACCTCCTCACACGAAGGCCAGATCGTCCGCACCGTCTGTTCCGGCCTGAACGGTCTTGTACCTCTGTCAGAAATGCAAGGACGGAAGATAATCGCAGTCTGCAACCTCAAGCCCGTAACGATGCGCGGCGTGAAATCGGCAGCGATGGTGCTCGCCGCATCGCCACGGATGAAAGAGGGGGAGACGAACGATGGCGACGGTCATAAGGGTGAGGGGCCCGTGGAGCTAGTGAGTCCGCCCCCGGGTGCTGAGGCGGGCGAGAGGGTCTGCTTTGAGGGGTGGGAGGGGGAGCCGGAGGGGGTGCTGAATCCGAAGAAGAAGGTTTGGGAGAGTCTGCAGCCGGGGTTTACGACGACGGAGGGGTTGCAGGTCGGGTTTGAGGTTGGGGGGGTGGAGGCGTTGAAGGGGGTGGGGGGCGATAAGGGGGTTGGGGTGAGGAGGTTGGTGACGAAGGGGGGAGGGGTTTGTACGGTACGTAGCTTGAAAGGTGCCGCTGTGAGGTAGTTCAGGGGGTGGAGAAAGCTTTCCCCGTTGATCATTACGTTTGCTACTGATGATGATGAAGATGCTGCTGCTGATGGTACAAGCTGCTCAAGTGGCATCCAATCGAGCTGGCCGCCTGCCACGGTAGTATCCTGCCTTCGCGTTCATTACCACCGCCATGCATTAGCCTTGGTCATGCACCCGGAAATTCTCAATCAAAGACAGCGCCATCGCCTTCCCCACCCTCCTCTCCATTTCCCACCTCATTGTCGCTGACCGCCTCCTCCTTGACCTCGGTCTTTCCAGCTTTATCAGTTTTCTTTCCCTTACCCTTACCCGCAGCGATAGCTTTCTTTTTCTTTGGGGATTTTTCCTCCTCCTTCTCCTCCTCATCATCCACTCCGGACTCCTCAGCGTTGCGCTTCCCCCCTTTTTTGGGAGTCGACGACGCACCCGCTGCATCAGGGTCCATACGCTGCTTGAGACGGTAGAAGCGTGTATTGGCGGCGTTGGGCTTGATGTTGAAGGTCTCGGCGACTGCTTGCATGTTGATCTGTTGACGGCATGAGATGGATTTCTGTCATGATGTTGGCTGCGAGAGAAGATATCTCACCTTCTTGTAGTCTGAGTTCTTGAGACATGCCCAGAGGAACATGAGGTTCTCGTCGGGTGGGGGCTTGGGTGGCATTGCGGCTATGGCAAGAATGTGAGGGTAAGAGGTGTGAGAGTTTCGAGGCTGGTAATGTATGAGTGTTTGGAGGAAAATTTGTGGACTTGCTGTTCTTTGTTGTAATGTTGTGCGAGTGATAGGTGGGATTGGAAAGTTTATGTAGACTTATGTGTGGAGGTTGAAGTGTTGTAGGAATTATGTAGAGTTGTGTATGAAATTCAGAGACTCGTATGAATTGTGTTGAGGTTGTGGGACTTCGAAAGTGAAGTTTACGACGAGGTAAGGAATAGAGCGTAATGTTTTGCCTTACTCTTCCTTCAGTGATGAAGCTTGAAATTTCATCGTCAGCGTGCACGCCAAGTATTCATGAATTTTGGAACTTGCGCTTGCTCCACTGCACTGGTATGGGTACGGTTGAGGACACCGGATGGATAGATATTTAGAATGTTGTAGACTTGGCTCCGGAATACCAAACTGCTTCAAAGAGACGATTCGGTGATAAGACTTCAGCTGCACATTCCGGATCCAATCTCATGACAGTCATGATAAGATTTCTGGATAAAAGGGTATCATACACCGGCGTTATGCAGTCGTTACCTCTTAGAAATACTCGACCTGAGGTCTTCATATCGTTAGTATCTCCCACCAGTAGCTGCTGTTGTTCTCTTCACATCGCCGATAATTTCTCTGGTATCTGAGGCTGTTTCGACTGAATCTTGCTCTCAGTAGCCTCCTGTAGAGCTTCTATCAGCACCAAGCGTGCCGTCATCGCAGCCTCCACAGCCCGGTCAACAAGCGGCTCAAATGTCAGCGGGTGGCTGGCTTTGCCATTGGTTTGTACCATATTCCCTTTAGCCCATAACTCTGTGATTTCGTCTCGAGACTGTAGGTAGCCAATCACGCAGGCCGCTATAATCTCCTCTTGGTCGGACGGAGAGGGGTCAAGGACAATTTGGAGCGGCATTGAAGGTTGATGAATGATTGCAGCAACACCACCAGTGACTAAGTCAACACAATCAATGCCAGCATCAGTGATAGCAGCAGAGGCGACCGTGATACAGCCTGAAAGGATCGACATCAAGCCCCAGCCCCCAGTTCTTCCATTGCGATGCTGACCAAATCTCTCCGGTGGATGATCATCCTCGCCTTCGAGGACAGTAACACTGACATCAACTCCACTCTTCGGCCATCTCTCCCCAATTAAGACACTTCGTAACGCAGTCTCCAGATGAGCAGCAAGATCTCGTTCGGTGGCATCAGGAACATATCCTCTTCTTTGCTGGGCAGCAAAGGGTGCAAACTTGACGCGAGTCGATAACAGGAGCTGGGGAGAGAATGGTGCGGATCTTTGCAACGGTCGAGGGCCATGTACAGTACACGTGAGCTTCAGACCTGAAGTCTGGTTCGTAAGTGATCTGCTTTGTACTGTGGAAGTTGGCTGGAGTTCGATATAGGCGGAGCCGGACGCAGATGGCGTTAGTCCGGTCTTGAGAACTACATCATTATCAATGATTAGCATGATAGAAGATTGAGCTCGTACTGAATGAAGCACTCACATATTTTGCGAAGTTCATTAGGTCCTCGAGTACGGCTTTGAGGACTACTTGTCGTGTCAATCAGCCCAGGAGCGAAGACAGGCGGCGTCGTACCTCCAGGCGGTCCATTGACGCGCCTTCTATCGGTGGCCATATTGCCAATTTCGGTGTTCGCAATTCTTAGTTAAGAAGATCCGACTTTTGTATATCGCGCTAATGGAACATATGAATCCGGTGTTATCTCCGGAGGCTCTTTTATGCCAAGCCGAGCGACCTGAAGGAGCGCCAGCAAACTTTGGCGACTGCTAGTGCTCACGACGGCGTAGGATTTCGCTCTTTCAACGACAATGTGTCTAGCTCATGACAGTCTTCCTGGTGTTCCAGCTAACATAGATGCTCCGGTATCACGACATGGCACCAAGGAATGGAAAACGGAACCACTTTCCTGTTTCCTTGAGCACGTGCGCGATGGACACTGTTGGGGACCGCGTATGAAAGCGTCTTCGAGCGCTCGCAATGTCGTATGCCAGGTTACACCATGATCATCGACCCGGGGACTCTGTCCGCCAGCCAAGAACATCGTTGTCCGATTCGGACGATGACATCGAGCTCACCGGAAACTCTGGACGAGAAGACGCGTCACGAGGTTTCGAATTGAAGGACCTTTCCCACACCCAGCATGCATTAGAAAGTGATGGATTGCCGTTCGATCCAGAGTTCGAAGATTGGCAAAGTGACGCAGAAAAAGGCACCGACTTTAGTAGAGAGCGGCGAGCAAGCGCCTCGACCGTGCACAGTTTCATGCTCTACACGCCAGATGAAGAGAAATCCGTGATCAGAAAGTTCGACAAGAAGCTTGTGCTCTTCGTGGCTTTACTATATATGCTTTCCTTTCTCGATCGATCTAGTATGTGTTGCAATAATAGTCCGTTCGCCTAGGAGCTGTGCTGATGGTGGGCCAGATATTGGAAACGCAAGGATCGCTGGTTTGTCCGAGGATTTGCACTTGAGTTCTTTGCAATATGAATGGCTGTTACGTGCTTTCTACATTTCTTATGTATCATTTGAATGGATGACCTTGCTATGGAAAGTCTTTCCTCCTCATATCTATCGTATGTATGCTTCCTCTCACATTCGAGTATCATAGAGACTAACCGTAGTGATAGTTGCCATTTGCGTAGCATCATGGGGTCTCATAGCCTCCATGCAGTCCCTGGCCTTCTCTTTCACGTCCCTACTCGTCTTCCGCGCAGCCCTCGGGATTGGCGAGGCAGGTTTTGTGGGCGTTCCATTCTTCATGTCTTTCTTTTATAAGCGAGACGAACTCGCTCTCAGAACTGGCCTCTTCATCTCAGCCGCACCACTGGCCACATCATTCGCCAGTAGCCTGGCCTGGGTTATCACTAAACTTGGAAGTCATATCCCAATTGCTGCGTGGCGTTTGTTGTTTCTCGTGGAAGGCTTTCCAAGTATTGTCGTCTCGGTGTTCGTGTATCTGTATATACCTGACAATCCGGAGACTGCCAAGTACCTCACACCAAGAGAGCGAAAAGTAGCCAAATTGCGCCTCCGCAGAGAGAAAGGCATCTCTGGAAAAGGAACTCCAAAGGGCCTGAGATGGTCAGAAATTCGAGAAACGCTCTTGGATCCAAAGAGTTATCTTACTGCCGTGAGTTTCTTCACCAATTCGTCACAAGCTAGCCTAATGAGTGTCCGCAGGCAATGTTCTTCTGCGCCAATGTAGCGTTCAGCTCATTGCCCGTCTTCCTACCAACGATAATAGAAGAGTACGCTAAACGCGACTCACTCATCTCATGCTACCTATGCTAAATTCCGTGCAGGATGGGTTACTCGGCCTTGAGTTCCCAAGCCCTCTCAGCGCCACCCTATCTCTTCGCTTTCTTCACTGTCCTCCTAACCGCCTACCTCTCGGACCGCTACCAGAACCGTAGCGCCTTTGTAATTTTCCACGCCCTTCTAGCCTCCACTGGCTACGCAACAATGGCTGTTGCTGGCTCCCTGCATGCAAGTCCGCAGTGGCGCTACATAGGCGTGTACCCCGCAGCAATGGGCTTCTTCTCTGTAGTGACCATCATCATTACCTGGACAATCAACAATCAAGACTCCGACTCAAAGAAAGGGACGGGTGTTGCAATGTTGAACTACATTGGACAACTGGGACCGTTGGTAGGGGTGCACTTGTACCCTGACCGTGATCAACCATATTATGTTTCTGGAATGGCAATCTGTGCGGGCTTTATGGCTGCTGTAGCTGTCCTGGCATTTGGTTTGAGGACAATCTTAGCTGCAAAAAACCGAAAGATGGCTGCTGAACAGCCGAATGACGACGGAGAAGACGCAGATTTGGTCGCGTCAGATCGACAGCGTCGAGAAGCAAAGCGATTCATATTTATGATTTGAGTATAGCGTGTCAGCTCTTGATACCATCTCCAGCGGATGGCATTCCCAGACGAGACCCAATAAAAGATATTCGCCAGCTCTGGAGACAGATAACCATACCACGCCAAGTCCCAATCTATCACTCTGACACATGCGGCAACGAGCGGCTACGGAAAGCGCACATCCACTACAAGCTTTGCTTGTCCCATATAGCTAGCAACGACGACGAAGGGAAAGCGCCCTAAAGAAAGTACCTGACGAACGAGGGTATCGTGCGAACAAGTCACTGCGACTATTTCAATTCATACTCCATCTTGCTAATAATCGTATTCTTTGTCCAGTCATGCACATATGACAGCCCTGTCTTGTCTTCCAGACCCGCATGCCGGCTGGCAGTGCGTAATGCAACCAGGAAACTGGGCAGTACCGTGCGGACTTCATCATCGATTGTGGCTGAATAGATATTTCCTCGGTGGCTCTTAGCACAGATTTCGAGGCGGACATCCCGTGCAAAGTTGGCAACAGCAGATTCATTGTGTCCAGAATTGCATTTCGACACGGCTTGCTTCTGGGAATAGTCCAGCCTCGACCAGACCCTAGCAGTGCTGATAAAGAGCGTGTTGTGGTAGGATGTTGGGGCTTTTGGCGCTGATGTGGGATCTGGAAGTCCGGTTTGGCTGGTGTATGAAGGGCCTGACCCATAGAATTTGCTCAAATGCTCGGCCCTGCGCGCACGGATCGTCTGCCTCGCAATTTCTGCTCCCTGCTTATTCGTTTCTGTGGAGAGAAACTCGAAGCTGCATCCTGGTATCCCGCAGCGTAGGACGCTGGCCCCAAAAGGGCTGGCAAATGGAGGCATAACGTTGCTCAGATGAGCGTTCTGCGAAGCTTTTACTGGACAGAATATTGACATCAAGACCTCCACGATGGCTTTCTGGGGAACGGTCCCCGTGGGATCGAGGATTGCTGGAGCTAGTGGCTCTCGAGATTTGGTGTTGGCGAAAAACGTCTTGGGCATGGTATGTCCGTTCTGCATGTACAGAGCCCAAAATGTAAGCAGTTGTATGCGTGATGCCATGTTCCTGCAGACAGAATCATGGTTGGAACCCTCAAACCATGACAAAAAGCGCCTATCACGCTGTCCCTCGCCTAGAGCATGTTTGAGTCTGGGCCAGAAATTGCTAGCGGAAACCAGGGATGCCGGTCCCAAATCTCGTGGCACCCCTGGTGCATTGAACTCTTGGTATACAAGACCCAGGAAAGGATAAGTCCATGACTTGTCGCCATCTTTCTGCCGAAGCAAACCATTCATCATAGCAGTAACAACCTGGTGTATGAGCTTGGCGTTTTGTACTGCCTGTATCTTGTCCTTCGCTACAACACCCAGCAGCTCATACCATCGCAAAAGTTGACTAAAGCCGGCCAAAGGATACTGAATAATCCAACTATCAAGACCTGCCGTTTCGTATTCCTTTACTGCCGACCGAAGAGCTTGGGGATAGCCTACCCATTCACCAGTCTCATTGAAATTTTCATGACACCTGCAGTTCCGTAGGAGGTTCTGAAGGGTCCAATCAAGGACCTGCCGTCGATCTCGAACTTCCACATCTTCGGTATTGTCAATCGAGCACCAATCCTTGGTTTCTAGTGTTCGGTCTAGGATGGTCATGAAAAGCTGCACTATGCCCGAAGCCCCTGTAGCAAGTCCAGCAGTGAGGGCCATCGTCAGCTGGTGATCGATGTACTTTTGATTGCTGCCTTCATAATCGACACTTGGAATGGTAGCAGCTATTTCTTCCTGAAAGATCGATCGTGGTAGAAGAAGAGCGCATTGAAAGCAAATACATTGGCTTGAAACCATGTCCGCATTATGTTGTGCTTGCGCGGCAGCTAGTGGGAAGTTCAACGCGAAGTCAGTGGTGTTCTCCTCGACCGTGTCTAAGCTCTTGAGTACGACAGACATGATCTGCTCCTCGCCGCAACAAATTGGGCATGTACCCCGAAAAGCGTTAATACCGTCCGAAAGGTCTAGCGCTGAAATGTGTATCTCAGCATCGGCAGCAGACACGGTTTGCGACCGCATGGCTCTGTTACTCTTCCTATTAAGGATTTCCGCGGTGTAGGATGCCTTCTCAAAATCTGCTATAATAGCAAGACCCTGGTTGATGAGTTTATTTGTTTCCTTAGAGAGCAGGACTTCTTCGCTCGGAGTATTCTGCATAGTCAGATATGTCTCCCTATTAGCGGTATGAGCCCGTCGCAGCAGTTCCATGAGCTCCTTCAATTGCTCTGGCTTGGTACCCTGCATCTTCTCCATGATCTTGCCTGCTCCATGACGGTCTTCCAAGCGAACAACAATGTCTTCCTGCTTATGTCGTAGGAACAAGTCCCTCAGTCTACCAAGTTGACCACGAGTCTTACAGAGAAGAGCGAGCTGAGTGACGGCCTCTTCCTGGAGCACCTTCCTCAAATCTTCGTAGCGTAAATGCCTTTGCTCAAGCAGAGCAGGGACGTCGACAAGGACATTGCCAGTAGCGGTGTCCCACTCTGGCCCAAGGGATACGGCTCTTACGACCGATCTCCCTTCATTTGGCGCAAATCCTATGCCTAACTCGCCACAGTGCTTGTCAAGAGCGGCTTCATTCGTGTATGTAGGGAGTGAATTCCAGTCTGACAGATCATCAGAATGCGTCACTTTCAACGGTTCGAACGCTCCTTTGGCATCAATGACAAACAATTGCCCCGTGGCATAGTCCTTGTACAAGATTAATGCCTCTCGAGCGTTGGCGAAGAACGAGATGCCAACAGAAAGATTTGCCTGATCTGGGGCCTTATACCGCGCGCCAACTACGATCAGTACAACGGGAATTTGGATCACATCTAGCGCATCTGCCGTTTGCGTAAGTTCGGTGACATCGCGCGCAAAAATTTCTCCGTCTGTCAATAAGATCCACAGATCCGACCCCTTTATTTGGTCTACTACGAGGGGCTGGTTAAGAATAGCAACGGGCGAGGTCCCTCCATAGCCATCGAAGAATTGGGCGCCCACGGCATCAACGAAGGAAGGCTTACCGCATTGGGTATCCCATAACGCGACGTGGTCATCCGGGTTTCCATGAAGTGCCATCACTGTTCTCTTCTGAGCCTTCATGATCTCTCCCCTGGTACTACCGGAAGCATCGACAGCAAAGAACTTTTTGGCATCGTGAAATGGGACCTGGACCGTTGCTGGAGCATCCTGGGCAGTTTCCGCCGCCTTCACCTGCCAGGAAGGCAGCGCCATTGTACGAAGATTATTCACAGGAAATGCTAGGATCCAAAGATGTATCAGATCTTAGAATTTGCACTCACAGATGGACGGTAGAGATGTAGCTTGCGTTAACTCGACATCAATGTCAAGACGGCCCGATCTGATATTGGATGTATTTGCTGGAGTAGAGTCATCTGTGAATTAGAAAGAGCCGTGGCAGCTTAAAGAGAAAAGTACGTGAATGAGTCACTCAGCTCAGCTTGATGAGGAGGTAAGCCACAAGGGCTATATGACTCAAGGACATAGTAGCGCGCTGTAGCCAAGGCATAAATGTCAGACAGTGTAGGCCAGTTGGGTCACAAACACTTGGCTATTATAGTGTAGTAATACAAGGCCCACATGAACGCGGTTGCACTATCTAATGCTTAGCGAAAGCGGAGGAAGGCTTAGACAGCTTCCCGCCGCAGACATAGTGGACTGACATGTTATTGCCATCCTTGACTTCTTCTCTTTCCAAGATGTTAAGCCTTCGATTAGCATGTGTGGCGGAGGCAGTGTTACCACTGGTCTCGCCAAGTCTAGGTGAAATTGTCAGTAACTACAGCTACGGAGCAGTATATTCGGATCGGCCATTCCACCAAGATCACTCAAGCACCGAAGTTGATACTATCGCTGTACCGTAGGTTCGTATCGTATGTTATCCCGTCGGTAGAGAACTCAGCCTTCTAAGCTAGGTCGACCTACAGCTAATAACTCAGGACAGTCTTGCGACACCGGTGGGAATGCCCTTTGGTCCTCTGTCCAAATAGCGAATTAGTGGCAGAACCACGCTTAGAGGATGATGATAGTGGGAGGAGCGGTGTATGTGCTCAGAAAAGCCGGTTTAATCAAGCGCCTTCCACCGGCTCAGGGCAGGCGAGGTTCAAGACGACCAACTCAAGCCATGAGCTCTGAAACCACTGGATGCCATCAAGAGCAAACAAACTCCACAACCGATCATCATGAAGCCCAAAGACTCTACTCCGGTATCAGGGAGGGTGGCTCGGCGGATGACGCAGTCATAGAATGGATTGACTTTTCTCATCGTGGCACGTATAAGAGATGAAGAGAGTAGAACTCACTAGCACGAACATTAGTAGCCTAAGTGGCGCGACCTGATAAGCATTCGTATTAGCTGGATACTTGCTTATGCTAAGTTAGTCGTGGAAGGAGTAGTAGATGCCATAGTATCAGAGAATATGGTAAGATTGGTAGGTGTTATCATCAAGTTTTATCAGAAGCAGAACTGATGTATTGATATCTCATCATGGTAGAAGACTGGGGGGAGTGGAAAGCTGCGAAGCATGTACATACCAGTAGGCAAATCGTCTACGGCTGCGGAAATGATCAGTCTGCGACCCTTGAATATGCATCAGCAAGAGAGCACCGAAGACAATTGACTATAGAATGATAATATATGACGTAGCAATCAGATGGTAGTGCATGTTGTTCAGTAGCTCATTGAAATGTCGCCGGAACTTGTGTGATGAATTTCTTCATAATGCTGAAGGGCTGAATAAAGGACTCAGGGGATAGTAGCACGTACCTATGTAGAAGAAGCGATGAATGCAAGATCCAAGCACAACTAACAGACGACATCTCAGGGGTCAACTAATCTTTAGCCTGCACGCTTTGTGGTTGAGTGCTACAGACTCGAGGCAGCCACATTCAGCGGATTGGAGTGGACCGGGCTGAGCCATGATTGCACTGATATTGATTGCTCGATATGCACATCAATTCTCTGGCAACCTTGTTTCGATACTAACGATTTGATAACAATGATGCGATCGTGGAGCGTTGATGTCGAAAGAACTGTAAACGTTAGAAATTTTAACCTTCCTCAAACGCGCGCTAAAAAGTCGTCCTAAAGTAGATCGCGCCAACTAAACGTTGTACCTCGACTTCTGTCGTTGCAGTATACTTATCAAGCGTTTAGCTGTTGTACGGAGTACCATTTCGGGCCTTACGAGTTTCCCTAGCTCGAACGCTCTACCTGACAACGTGCTTTGACCAGTTCAGCAACTTCGCCGAGCCTTCACCAAAGAGTAACCCAAGGGCTAGTGGCCTGAGCTGTAGTCATTGGCAAATGCAAACCATATCTCTATGGATATTTAGGAAGTTCTACGTATCCCCACGGGCGTGAGCCTAGCAAGGTTCCTTCCTCACACGACCGTGCAGACAATCGGTACTCAGACTTTCGCATCTGATTATCGACCGCAACGCCCCCTGCTGAGGGGCAGCGGTGTATGGGAAAAAATGAACCGGCATAATGCCTACCTAAACGGGACTAACAAAGCGTATTCATCAAGAGAGAGCGGAAGTCTTTCGATATCACCCCACAGGTAGTATTTTTCCTTCTGCTAAATCCTAGTCATAGCCATCATACGCATGATTTGAGATATACCGCTAACGTTCCACAATCTGTGAATAGATTCCAACCTAGATCCCAGCCCGCTCTACGACGAAGAAGACAGTTGCTTCTACGGCTGGCCGTGGCAGGAGGCACTTCCCTACTGCTGATCCTACTATTCTTTCCTTCACTGCGGTCTACAATCATCGGTGCGTTTTCTCTTGGCTTATTGTCGGGTGGCCCACCGGAGTTACAACTCGAGACTGTCCGGTATTACGACTTATCGAGCTCCGTTGGTTCGGCTAGAGGATGGGAGCATGAAGAGAGAGTCTTAATGTGCGCCCCTCTTCGTGATGCTGAGTCACATCTTCCAATGTTCTTCGCACATCTCCACAATTACACATATCCCCACCACCTGGTCGATTTGGCATTCCTCGTGTCCGACTCAAAAGACAACACTCTCAATCTCCTGTCTCAAATGCTCACAGAGCTACAAAATGACCCAGACCCCAAGATGCCTTATGGAGAAATATCAGTGATCGAAAAGGACTTCGGCCAGAAAGTCAACCAGGATGTGGAAAGCCGACACGGCTTCGCTGCCCAGGCAAGCAGAAGGAAATTGATGGCCCAAGCTAGGAATTGGCTGCTGAGTGCAGCATTGCGCCCGACGCATAGCTGGGTCTACTGGAGGGATGTTGATGTTGAGACTGCTCCTTTCACCATTCTGGAGGACTTGATGCGTCATAACAAAGATGTTATAGTGCCCAGTAAGTTTGCCCCAATCTCAACCGATGTATTCTAATCGTGGTCACAGATGTGTGGCGCCCTCTACCTGACTGGCTTGGTGGGGAGCAGCCGTACGATTTGAATTCTTGGCAAGAATCAGAAACAGCTCTAGCGCTCGCCGACACTCTAGATGAAGATGCGGTAATCGTCGAGGGCTACGCAGAGTACGCGACCTGGAGGCCCCACCTAGCATATCTAAGAGATCCGTATGGCGATCCCGACATGGAGATGGAAATAGATGGCGTTGGGGGCGTTAGCATCCTGGCGAAGGCGAAGGTCTTTCGGTCAGGCGTCCACTTTCCGGCTTTCAGCTTCGAGAAGCATGCAGAAACAGAAGGCTTTGGCAAAGTAAGTTCAGAGCCTTCTTCTTTACCGTGTTGCTCATTGGATCCTTAGATGGCCAAGAGGATGCAATTCTCGGTCGTCGGTTTGCCTCACTACACGGTCTGGCATCTGTACGAGCCGAGTGTCGATGACATCCGGCATATGGAAGAGATGGAACAGGAACGGAAGAACCACGAGAATGAAGAGCGGGAACGTGCAGAGCGCATGAAAAAGATCAAGGACGAATTCAATGATCCCGGCAGTCAATGGGAGAAGGATAAAACCGGAATGCAGGATGTTTCATCCCAGGAAGACCAGATACGTAAGGAGCACGATGCGGCAATTGCTGCTCAAGAAGAGAAAGAGAAGGCAGACAAGCTAGCAAAAGAATCGGTACCCAAGGAGTCGAAGGAAGTGACCAGCGGTATCAAGGACACTAAGGATACCGAAGCCAATAAGCATTCCAAAGAAGTCAAGGATGTCAAAACCACAAAGGATGCGAAAGCTGGCCCTGATGCTAAAGATACCAAAACCACAAAGGATGCGAAAGCCGGCCCTGATGCTAAAGATACCAAAACCACAAAGGATACTGTGCCTATCAAAGATTCAAGGGACTCTAAAGCTGTCGAGGAGGTGGTAGCTGTAAAGGGTGCCAAGGACTCAAAGGCGGAAGCAGCTGGTAAAAGTTCCAAAGACGCGAAGGAGGTCAAGGCGAAAGAGAAAGAGGCTTGATCAGGCGGAAGATCATGATGCTTAAAATCGGCTACACCTAGTCGCATATCAGGTACATCTCCACAACATGTACAGGTCCTTCCAATATTCTAGCGAATTCGCGGGGGATCTTGATTTGGTATTCTCTATGCCTGCGTCACACTCATATACATCTTTTTTGGGAAGGCTCTAAGACGGATTCAATCTCGGCCTGCTCGATCGTCAATTCCTATGTTATGTGACCTTTGGGTTTTCCTCGAACCAAATTACGAATTGGAGTAGGGAGTCACTTAAGGCCGCTGAAGGAAAGCACCCCATGTGGTAACGGCATGATGCCTCAGATCCCTCACTTCCGTAGACTTGTATCATACTTGAGTAGATAATAAAACTTTTGGAACGCAGGAATCGGGTTTTGCGAAGACGTAAATCTGGGGTCTCGGTTGACATGGTAATTCTACTTGTGCAGCTTAGAAGCTGGTCGTAGGCCCCCTTTTTGCACGAAGCCAAAGCTGTATTCCATATTCTACCGTGAAATAGACAGGTACTTACTCAGATACCTCGAGGCTTGGCGAAAGGAAGGTGACCGACAAAGAGCATCACATAAATATGACTCCGGGCGGCCTTGAGTTTCCCACATCCTCTTTGTACAATTTCTGCTACAGCTGACAGTTGTGACTCGGTATTTGTCGGTTGCAAGACTCTTGCGAAAGCTTGGCGCTGGAAAAACAAAAAATCCCCCCCCCCTTTCTTGGATATAAACCCACCCAACAGATCATGATTGTTGTCATGTTAGTCTAGAAGACGTCAAGAATATCTTGTTAGCGTATCTTCTGATTTATTTACGTATACTGTCGTATCTACCTGAGTTTTAAATATAACGTTGTAACAATGGGGCGGGGAATTATTGTGTTCAGTGCCAAGCTTTCGCAGGAGTCTTGCAACCGACAAATGACCGGTACCTGGACAATCTACAGGGACAATTAAGTGTTCAGCTGCGACGACCCAGCTCAAAAGAATCTGGTCTACAGCAAAGCCAGAGTACAAGGGTAGTATGACAAGCGCTACGGACTGGAAAGACGGCTTCCTATAGTCACGACATATTGTAATGCCTGGCAGCTCTGTACATCCTGTAATTGCTGACAACCACGCTGCTATGGAGTTGCCAGCTCGGATGAAGGACCAAGACCACAGTCCGGGGATACACGCGGATCATTCTTGGGACACGAGAATATCCATAGCTGTGGATCCTGTGGCTTTGATCACTACAGAATGTATCACAGTCACTTCGGCAATGAGGAAGCATGCTCGATGGGCACATTCGTCGGTGTCTGCAATTCTTGGGGGCCCAGCCACACCTAGCAAGAGAGACAGCAGTAGATTTTCCAAAGCCAGTGATAGGAGCTCAGCAGCTACCTATAGGCGGTCAAAACAAACTATCAATGGGGACTCTGGACCGGACGATACCCTGGCCAGCCGTTGGGGGCTTCGGGGCAAGAGAGGCAAGAGCATGCAGGACAACCCATTGCTATCTGCATTTGCACGACTGAGAAACGATCTCCGAGGATGCACAGGTCAGCTTCCCAATTGTCCATGATTCAGCAGAGAACTGACCTTTCCCAGACATCAGGAGCTTCGACATGCCATCTCTACTACATCCTTTCCTTCAAGTGATACGATCCTCCTCGACCTCCGCCCCAATCACCTCGCTGGCAATCGTTGCAATTACTAAGTTCTTCGCATACAATCTCATCGGTAAAGAATCCCCACGACTCTCTCTCGCTATGCAATTACTTTCAGCTGCTATCACCCACTGTCGATTTGAAGCAAGCGACTCGGCAGCAGACGAGATTGTCCTTTTGGGGATTCTGGAACTCATGGAAATAATGCTCTCTGGCCCTGGTGGTGATCTGCTCGGGGATGAGAGCGTATGTGAGATGATGGAGACAGGCCTCAGCATGTGCTGTCAGACGAGACTGTCAGATCTACTCCGAAGGAAAGCAGAGATGTCAATGATCACTATGTGTCAAACGATTTTTGAGCGCCTGAAGTCTCTTGAGATTGAAGCCGGCGAAGACATAGGGGTTCTCGAAGCTGACATCGTAGAGAAAGCAAACGTCGTCATGAATGATCCAGCTGTGGATGGGACAACAGGTGCTCTACAGCCCACGGCGAATGGTGGGCCATCTTCCATCGATTTTGAGCAACGTAATCAAGCCCCAACAGAGACTGTGTCGGAGCTGACAAGCATCAAAACTCCATCAGAAAGTCCCGCTGGTGGGGCTTTTGCCCCACAGGACAGCAATACCCAAGATCTCGCATCGACTGGGATTAATGGAAACTTAGCCGCGGTCACTACGAGTGCCAGTGTATTAGACAATACCCAGCAGTCAGAGCAAGACCCGGACGATGCTGCTATCATCACACCTTACTCTCTGCCATCTATCCGAGAACTTTTCCGGGTCCTCGTCGACCTTTTGCAACCACATAATCGCCAACATGGGGATACCATGAGGATAATGGCCCTGAGGATAATAGATGTTGCTCTTGAGGTCGCCGGGCCATCGTTGGCGAAGCATCCCAGCTTGGCAACACTCGCAAAGGATGACCTCTGCCGGTATCTGTTCCAATTGGTTCGTTCCGAAAATTTGGGACTCCTCAATGAATCATTGAGGGTGGCGGGGACACTACTTGCTACGTGCAGAGAGGTTCTCAAATTACAACAAGAGCTTTTCCTTTCGTATCTAGTTGCCTGTCTTCACCCACGGGTCGAGATCGATGATGAGCTAGGTATAGATCCTGCACTTTACGAAGGAGTTCCCAAGACGCCAAAGCTTGTGAAACGCGATGCTTCTCAGGCTAGCAGTGGTCGGTCAACGCCCGTTCCGATCAAAGAACGTCAAAAACTTGGCATGGAGGGTGGCTCCAGGAAACCCGATTCGAGAGAAGCCATGGTGGAAAGCGTGGGTGCGCTGTCACGCATACCCAGCTACTTGGTCGAGCTCTACATTAACTATGATTGCGAGGTGGATCGTAGCGATCTATGCGAAGAGTTCATAGGCCTACTTTCTCGAAATGCCTTCCCGGACTCGGCAAGGTGGAGCACTACCAATGTTCCACCTTTGTGCCTTGACTCCCTACTCGGGTATGTACAATTCATTGCTGATCGTCTCGACGACGAGCCAGTCTACGAAGGATACCCTGACATGGACAAGTTACAAGAACAGCGTAAGCGTAAAAAGATAATCATTCGCGGTGCGACTAAGTTCAACGAGAATCCCAGAAACGGTATAGCATTCTTGGCATCTCAGGGTATTATTGATAATCCTGATGATGCTAAGTCAGTCGTAGGATTTCTCAGAGGTACGACAAGGATATCGAAAACTGTTCTTGGCGAATACTTGTCGAAGAAGTCCCATGAACATCTATTAGAAGCTTACATTGATTTATATGACTTTACTGGACAACGTGTTGATGAGGCTTTGAGAGATATGCTCAACTCGTTCCGCTTACCTGGGGAATCCGCACTCATCGAGCGGATCGTTGACGTTTTCTCGACAAAATACTGTGGGAGGTCTACACCTGAGGGCATTGCCAACATAGATGCCGTACTTGTTCTTACGTATGCTATCATCATGTTGAATACGGACCAGCACAACCCTAATGTCAAGAAGGAGAAAAGGATGACATATGATGACTTTGCCAAAAACCTAAGAGGCGTGAATGGAGACAAAGATTTTGCCCCTGAATACCTCCAAGAGATCTATGACTCCATCAAAAGTAACGAGATAATCCTCCCTGACGAGCATAATAACAAGCAAGCTTTTGATTATGCCTGGGAAGAGTTGCTCATCAAGACGCGAACTGCCACTCCTTTGATAATGTGTGATACAAATATCTTTGACGCCGACATGTTCAATGCTACATGGAAACCGATCATCGCAACATTGTCATACGTGTTTATGTCTGCATCGGACGATGCTGTCTTTTCCAGGGTCGTCCTAGGCTTTGATCAATGTGCAGGTATTGCAGCCAAGTACAACCTTACGGATGCACTTGACCACATCATCTTCTGCCTAAGCTCGATGTCAACTCTAGCTTCCGAGATTCCTGCAAACACCGCTTTGAACACAGAGGTACAGGCAGAAAGGAAGAGCGTCATGGTCAGCGAGCTAGCTGTGAAGTTTGGCAGGGACTACAAGGCACAGTTGGCCTGCGCTGTACTCTTTCGACTCATACCAAAGAAGGAAGCCCATATCAAGGACGGTTGGAACCATGTAGGTAATTTCACTAACGCGGTATCCTTCTTGGCTGATCTTCCGACAGATCGTCCGCATATGGCTCAATCTCTTTGCAAATTCTTTGTTAACGTCTTCATCTTCAAATTTCATGGATGTACTTGATATACCAGCGATACCGCTGCAACCGCCATCTCATGTCATCGACCGAGAACAGCGTGGCAGTGAAGGTGGTCTAATCTCAACTTTCAGCTCGTTTCTGTCGAGTTACGCCGCGGACGATCCGCCTGAGCCATCGGAGGAGGAGCTTGAGAGCACCCTGTGCGCCGTTGATTGTATAGAATCGTGTCCAATGAACAAAATCTTTTTGAGGGTGCTGTACGTGTCGGAGCTGTTGCAGAAATGCCGAACGCAGGTGCTGACTACTTGGCAGTATGATGCCACCCCATGGCCGTGAAAGCCTCGTTCACGCACTCCTCAGGCAACTGCCCGAACAATCGTCACCTGTTGTCATTGTTGTCAAGCCTGAAAAGCCTGCTCCCGCTCCGATAAGAACTAATGGACATCCCTCGAACCCAGCAAGTCCAGCATATGATCCATCCGTAATCTTTGTTTTGGAGTTGTCAACTATCTTGGCTACGAGAGATCCGGATTCTGTTGCATTGATGGGCCAAGCTGTTGCTGACGCACTTCAGGCCATTGTCAGGAATGCAGCTAGTGTTCATCCTCTCATACTATCAAGAGCCGTTTTCTACCTCCTATACCTTTTGAATGCGAGCCAGGTAACGAAGTCCTTTTCTTTCTGGTTTGCCTGACTGAAACCATTCAGGATCACTCTTTCGTCCGAGCTCCTCTCATACTCCATACTATCGCAAGCTACGATCAAACGACCCTAGAGAAGGCAGCAATGCCAATTTTGAAGGGCTTGAGTCTTTGTGTACAAGACCCAAGCCCACTGAGGAACGAGATCACGAACACTCCCGACTTTTGGGCGATAATCAAAAACCTTCAGACCGTGCCGGAAGCGGCACGTAATGCCTTCGACATTGCGACAAGAGTGGTGACCGGTCAACCACCGGTGGTGACTGCCGATAATTATACAGAAATAGTATCTCTCTTGAACCATTATGCGGCGGCAGGACGTGTCGGAGCAGCATTTGAGCAGCAACGTGACAAACACGCCAATGCCCGAAAACGGGAGCAGAAGCCCACCAAGCCAGCCAAGCCACGCGAGAATGAGGTGGTTGACCGTGGTGTTAAAGCCGTGGGAATGATATACCGATTAACGAACCGAATACCAGCACTGATTGAGAAGTCACATCTTGAACGCAAAGAAGGTCAACCACTCGATTCCCCTCGAATTTATCATGATAGCTGATAGTCGTGTAGCATGGCTGGCTTATTGGTCGCCAATCTTCGAAGCCCTTCGATCCCAATGTCTAAATCCTTGCCGCGAAATTAGACACCAAGCAATCACCTGCTTGCAAAATTCGCTTTTGTCACCCGAATTGGCCTCCTCGGATCATCAAGAGTGGACAGCAATCTTCGGTGAAGTACTCTTCCCATTGATCTCTCGACTCCTGAGATCAGAGATCTACCAGACCGATCCAGTTGGTATGAGCGACACAAGGGTGCAAGCTGCCAATTTGCTGTGCAAGATTTTCTTGCACTACCTAGTACTGCTGTCCGAGTGGGACGGGATGCTCGATCTTTGGCTCAAAATCTTAGACATCATGGACCGTTTGATGAACAGCGGACAAGGAGACAACCTTGAAGAAGCTGTTCCTGAGAGCTTGAAAAACATCTTACTCGTGATGGCGGATGGCGGCTACATTGAACCGCCTTCGAGAGGCCAACGGCCCACCGAGCTATGGGAAGAGACCTGCAAGAGAGTAGACAGGTTCTTGCCGAATCTCATAGCCGAAATATTCCCGCAGCTCAGTAATTCAGATCCAGAGCCGGGACATACATCCACGGGAAAAGGTGCAATTTCGGAGCCTGTCGAAACCCCGAGAATATCTGCTGACCAGCCTCCGGCGGTACGGCCGAAGGAAGAAGTCGAAAGGGCTACTTCGTGAGCAGAATTATATTAGCGGGGAGATTCGGCTTTGTATTGATTGGCACATGGCGGCATAGCGGCATAGCGATTAGAACAATAGATATGTATATTTGTGCGTGTAGAAGGACCAATTGGCGACCTGGGTTGTATCATTCAGCATGCCTAAATGGGATCGTCATATAGATCATGGTGCTTGGTTAAAAGGGATCGATTTGATGTACACTCAATTCTAAACTTGGTAGATGATTGCATCTAAAACCACTCTCAAGAGATCTCTGGGTATCATGTTCGTTGATCGCCACCTATCCGCGAACTGCCTCCTAATATGTTGTATCTCCCTACGCACCTCGACCTCCGCAATCGAAGCTCCTTCTCTGCAGCAGCCTTCATATCTGAAGATCGTAGATCCCTTATTCCCGCCCCCTTCGTTCCTTTGCTGCAGGTCTGTCTCTCCTGAGAACTGGAGTCATCACTTGCGCAAGAGCAGTCACCGGATTCGGCCCAAATGATTCCGCCACCATACATCCCGAAGGCTTCGGGAGATGAGTAGTGGTTATGGTCCTGGATCCCCTGGGAGCATGCATATTACGTGATCAGCTTCTGTTTCGCCTATAAACGTCCATCTCCTCTAGCACGGCAAATGCCAGACAGATCGTCACTTCTTATTCATCATCAAGATCCACATCCAATGCATCAGGGTTAGCAGCCAAAGCCGACTTGTCAGCTTCCGGTATATTCCCTGCTTGAGGACCAGTACTAGCCGCAACGAAACCTACAGGAGCACGAGCCTGACGTTCAAGCGCCGCCATTGCGTCAGCCTGCTCGGCTGGGTGCCCTTCAGCGTCCCCATTAGCGGCGTCCTCGGGCCGCTGTTGGCTTCTTGCCAGTGCCTGCGAAGCGATGAAATTGACATCGGTGTTGTACTGGGCCTGCACGCTCCGCTTGATACGAAGCATTTCCTTGAACGTATCCTCGTTGCCGTGCTGGACTTCGAAAGCCTCCCATTTCTGCCAGAACGTTGGTGTAGTGCGAGGATCGCAGAATTGGGAGGCATGTCCATAGATAGCTCTGGCTCGATCGATTTCGCCGAGCCTACGTTCCATCTCTGCGAACTTGAGGCACATGTCTCGGGCTTCTCTGTCTGGTAGTGCGGCAATCGCTCGTTCGTAGATTGGGCGGGTAGATGTGAGACCAAAGTTTGATGCTGATTTCGTAATATAAAAGTAGAACATCTCGAACTTGTCTTCGTCGGATACTGCGCGAGTGGCCCTCTCGTAGATTCGCATAGCATGCCGCGCGAGGCCTCTCTCCTCTTCCAGGCTCCCATACATGAGGTACAGGACCTTGGCGAACTTTGGGGGGCAGCCTTCAACTGCTTGCTCAAACAAATCCCTAAGCCTTTCAATGCCGATCTTGCGGTCTACTGCTTTCGTCAAATAAAGGTTCCAAAGCTCGAAAGCGACAGGGTAATTGAATAAATCCAGACCTCGCTCGTAGATCTTGAACGATTCCTCGAAGTACTTGCTCTCTTCCAACAGATTGGCATAGTTGACCACAGTTTGAGGCGTAGCTATCCGAAGCTCGAAGATTCTGTCGTACACCAATTTTGTTTCTTCCAAAGTGCTCTGACTCTCTACAAGGTCGACATAAAAGCTCCACAGTTTCCAGCTTTTATGTACGCGCTGCTGTGGAGATAGCGTCTCCTCAAAGTAGTCAACTGTAGATCGCTTTGGTGCCTGCGTTGCTTTAGCCATAATGGCTACTGCCTCATCGAAATTTTCATGTTCGAGCTCTATCTCTGCCCACCCACACCACATTTCTGCCAATTCTGCCACTGACTTGAACGGTACCTTAACGGCCTTTTCACAAATAATCCGAGCAGTCTTCAAGTCGCCACCCTGTTCGTACAATTTTGCGTAATTCAGCCAGAGCTCGTGAAACTTCCCAACAGCTTTCCTTGGCTGTACCGCTGCAATGGCATCGGTATATGTCTGCACAACCTCCTTTTTGTTGTCTCCCCACAATCCGGCCCTCTTCTCCCATTCATTGACATTGTTGGGATTCTGCCGCAAAAGTACATCGTTTACTAAAAATGGCCGTCGGTCCATAAGCTGCTCAAAGCGCATCATTCGAATATCCAAATCAAAGTCGGCATCTTCGTCCACTTTACCCTTGTCGGACCGTGTTGCTGCGGCGTCCATTAGGTTGCCAATGATGGATTCCTCGAATTCCGCGTATGAATCAAAGATGATGGTGAAATCCCTGACGGTCATTACCGTAGTGATTCCTTCTTCAAAAACATCCCGAGCCTTCTCGAAATTACCTTTCGTGATCCAATACGTTGCAAGTCCTGCCCAAAGCTTTCCGCGTTGATCTGCGAATCGTTCGATACCGCTGCGAACGATCTTCTCCACATTTATACCCACGGTGTCGCCTGTATCGATCTCTCTAGCACGGGTGACCAATAGATCCACCATCTCACCCCAGATTTGAAAATCACTCTTCCTATTCTTACTTCGAAATCTTGGATTATTCAAGATGTCCATGTACTTCCTTACAGCCTCTGTGTAGTGGCCCATCTCTACCAGGAGCTCTATGAAATCTTCAGTATCTTCTGGGTGGATCTGCATGTATCGTCTCCAAATTTTTATTGCCGTGTCTCCAGAAGCTGAGCTTGCGAATGGCCGAAACAACGCCCAGATACGGTTATGTTGTGTGATTGGCAAAGCTCGCAATGCCCTGTCAAAAGTCCGGCGTGTAGGCGTGACCAAGGGCTGCCTCATCAGAAAGGAGAGGTACATCTCCCATATCTTAGGCATTTTATTCAAGAGTACGAGCGCTCGCTCGAACAGCGAATTGACCTTTGCGAACTCAATCGAATGAATAGCAGCGTTCTTATTTCGTAGGTGTTTGATTCTTAGTTCCAGATACATCTTCCATAACTTGTAGGATCGTGGTAATTGCTTGCAAGCTCTCTCAAGTACGAAGGCCTGCTCGAGGAGGGTGCCATGCTGGTGCTTGTATTCGATATAGATCAGCCACGGCTTGGTGGATCCTGGATCCCTCAAGATGTCTTGCTCGTATACGACATCATCGGAAGACTGCGTTAATAGGTCAGCAGCTAAACCTCCGAGTTCCAGGCTAGCTATCAGGAACACGGTTGCGACTGGGTTGTAGAACTCACGATGAGATATAGACATGAGCCCGACACATGCATAGCGCTCTTCGGCAAGATGGTGTTGGATACCATAGCTGCCAGCAGTCTACCTGGCATGCCTACGCCACCAGCAATGTTTGGAAAAAGTCGGCGCGCAAAGTATTAAGTACCGTAGTAAAGTCTGGGCAAATGTTGCCCAGCGCCCAAGTCTGTAGACGCTAGAACTAGCGGCCAAGCTTGCCACTTTCTAGCAGCTACGTCGTCGACGTTCGCCCAATCATCTATTAAACGATCTTAACGTAGGCTCGGTTTACTCGATCTTGTAGCCTTGCAAGAGCGGAGACTAAGCGCATACATCCGTGAGAATTCGCACGTCACTTGTGATCATCAAGGATGGGGGTATATCTCAGAGGATTCGGATTTCTCTACTGGGTTAAACGCTGAAGAGTCAATTTCCAGGATCGAGAAGCGGTATTCCCGACGCGGCAGTCGCTAGGGCTTATGAAGAACAAGCTCAAGGGCGCAGAGACCGGACATAGTCTGCTAAAGAGGAAGAGTGAGGCATTGACAAAGTATGTCCCCATGTTCTTCTTGAACTTGACTTGATACTGTCAGACTGACATCCATCAGGCGCTTTCGAGGTACGGCAGGATTCTTTGACAGTGGGTATAGTTGCTTATTCGAGCAGAGATTACCCGACGCATCGATGAGGCTAAACGAAAGATGGGACGAGTGATGCAAATAGCGGCTTTCTCGTTGGCAGAGGTCACATATGCAGTAGGCGGAGACATAGGCTATCAGATTCAGGAGTCCGCCAAGCAGGCACGTTTCCGGGTTCGAACCAAACAGGAAAACGTCTCGGGTGTATTTTTACCACAATTTGAAAGCTTTACTACAGAAGGGAACAACGATTTCGGTCTGACTGGGCTAGGAAAAGGAGGACAACAGGTCCAGCGCTGCCGAGAGACGTACGCGAGGGCTGTGGAAACCCTTGTCGAGCTCGCCAGTCTGCAGGCAAGATAAACATTCGAGGTTGACTTGTGTGGTTCTAACTCTCTCCCTAGACCGCCTTCGTAATCCTTGACGAAGTCATCAAGGTTGTGAATCGGAGAGTCAACGCCATTGAGCACGTGATTATACCCCGAACGGAGAACACCATCAAGTATATCAACTCAGAATTGGACGAGCTTGACAGAGAAGAATTTTATCGCCTCAAGAAGGTGAAGAATAACAAGCAACGAGATAATGCTGCAGCGGAACTGGAGGAAAAAGAGAAGGCGAAAAGGCGCGGAAGCGACAAGGAGAACACTGCTAACGATTCTGGAGCCACTGATGTCCTCGGGGAGAATGAGGACCAAGATGTGATATTTTAATTTGCAGACCGATGGTTGCCTCCCTAGAACGAGAAACGTATTGGTTCCTGAAAAGTCTAACATGTGCTGTTCTAGATGGCCTAGGTAGGCCTGTTAGGCGTCACTAAGGTCAATTATCTCAGAGGACTCAGAGTATTGCATTAGCTACGGGTGGTACTTCATAGCGAAATAACGGTTGCAGTACATAAGGGTATCATTGCCGTTGATATACAACTTTAATGACTTTTCCCTCTTCGCCGAGGGTCATCCCAGCAGTGCTCTCTTTAGCTCTGATGGCTCCTTCTTCGGCTTCATATTCCACGAAAGCGATCCCGCTCCTTCCAGGCACTAGTCTCACCTCCCGGAAACCCTCGAATCTGCCAAATATGGCTGTGAGTCCATCGACGCCGTATTCCTCTGGTAAGTTTTGTATGAAGAGAATCTTGTTCGGCGGCAGATATTCCTCGGGTATGACTGCGCCAGCTGCGGGGTTTGAAGACTTGAGGCCAGCGCCACGAGATGCCTTCACTGGTCGGGCAGCACCAATATCTGGAACGGCTCCTGCTGCTGGTCGTTTGAGTTTCTTCTGCATTTCTGCAGCTTCGGCCGCTTGTTTCCTCTCTAATCCCGAAAGTGTCAGTGCAGCTAACACCTTACTATCGAGGCGTGCAACTGTTACCCTTCTCTGCTATTCTCCTCCGCTTGTGTGTCTCGAGTTCCTCTGCACTGCCGTCCTTCTGTACCGTAGCATCACTTCTTGTCCTGGCATAATCTAACTTCATTGGTTTTTCGAATAATTCGAATCCCTGGACTTCCTCAATCGCACGGGTGGCTGCCTCAGTGTCTTCGAAGACAACGAAGGCCTGCCCCTTTGCCTTCATATTCTTTCTGGCGACCAGATCGATGACATTGCCGTATTCCGAAAAGATTTCCCTGAGCGCCTCAATCAATTGGTCCTGCTTGATAGATTCTTCCAAATTCTTGACCTATGATACGGTCAGTTTCATTCGTCGTGGTGCAAGTAGGAGAGATTGGGCGTACTGACATAGACCCTAGATATCATGAGCTTCGCTTTACTGTTAGGGATAACACCAACGTTGGATTGGGCGGATTGAGCGCGCCGTCTTGTCCTCCCCCCACTGCAGCCATTTCTTTTTGGGTATATGGTCAAGGTTGAGTTTAAACTGCCTGAGGTTCTGACATAAGTAGACACTTGTTTTCTACTTTTTTACTTATGTTACGTTATTTCCCAGGAACGAGCGCGTCTGAACAAGCGCGAACGCTAGCGCTAAGGAACGCTCGCAGCCGCATAAGTACCTCGACACCTCTAATCCAGTACGAGACTGTCAACGTGCTTGGCTCAAATGTGTCTTGACTTAGGTGAACATATATCTGATGTAGGGTCAACTATTAAATGATCTTGTTCAGACCACGCATCAAGTACTCATGGCTTGGTTTCAATCTCAAAGCTAAATTCTCTGAATTTGTCAATGCGACTATGGAAGGTAAACTATCGTTGACAGATAAGGAGTCAACACTGCGGCAGCTCTTGCTCGATGTATCGACATACATCGGTACGCTGGAGGGTTACACCAAGCCTGAGCTGAGATTTACGGGAGGATGGGTTCGAGACAAGCTTCTCGGCTCAACGAGCGTAGACATCGACATCAGCATCAATACGATGACCGGCTACACTTTCGGGACCCTAATGAAACAATACTTAGCCCAACCGGACACACAGACTAAGTACAAGCAGAGTGTCCTCGGTGGATTATCAAAGATTGAAGCCAATCCGGAAAAGTCTAAGCATTTGGAAACGGTCACCACTCGTATTCTTGGTCTTGACATCGACCTCGTCAATCTCCGTAAAGAGACGTATGTCGAAAATAGCCGTAATCCGCTTATGGAATTTGGTACTCCTGAAGAAGATGCTATTCGTCGGGATGCTACCGTCAATGCCTTATTCTACAATCTTTCCACCAGTGAAGTGGAAGATCTGACAGGTAGAGGTCTCAAGGATATGCAGAGTAAGGTAATCAAGACACCACTAGCTCCGTTACAAACATTCAAAGACGATCCACTAAGAGTTCTGAGAGCCATACGTTTTGCAAGTCGCCTGAATTATAAGATCGCTGTCGAGGATGAGAAAGCCATGAGCAATGGTGTGATTAAGGATGCATTAAGGCTGAAGATAAGTCGCGAACGAGTGGGCGTCGAGGTCATCAAAATGCTGAAAGGTTTGGTTGAATCCTGACCGGTACGTTACTCGCCTGATATCTTGCAGGGCCAAATCCTCACACCGCGCTTACTTTGATCGATCGTTTGAGTCTATATAACGAAGTGTTTACCATACCTACCGACAAGGAGTGCAGTGTTGTCGAGACAGCGCATTGGTCTAAGGCTTACAATCAACTTCTCGACATCATTAGAGCCAGATCGGGGATATCGAATGGGCAATCTACGTTACACGATATTTCTGCAATCCTACTCCGCAACTCTGACGATACCTTTCTAGCTTGGATGGTAGTTTGTTTTGTTCCTTGGGCGAGACAGACTCAAAAGCTACCGAATAAGGCAACCTCGAAGAAGCCTCCGTCTGCTGCGGGCCTGGCGGCTAAAGAAGGCATTAAAGCTGACAACAAGATCACTAAAGTAGTAGACGAGGCTGTCTCCCACCTGGACGAGATTATTGCGATGAAAAACGACGTCAATGATCAAAGCCAACAAACTACCTCTCCCTTGAAGCGAAAGCATGGTACAGCTGACCGCGCATCACAAGGACAGTCTATCCGCAAATGGGGTACGCATTGGCGTACGAGCGTGATCTATGCGCTACTAACACAGGTCGGAGAAAGCGAGACACCCAGTGGTAAGCTGTTAGTGTTCGGAATGTTGAATGCTTTGCTTACAAGATTAGAAACCCAGAAGATCTTGAATGGGTATGCCTTTTGGCTGTCGGACCTCCAGTCATTTGACCTGCTCGATGTTGACCAATTGAAATCCATGGTGCACGGCAATCAACTTACTAAGGCGCTTGGAGCCAAGAATGGCCCATGGGTGAGTAAAGCTCTCGACATGACGATGGAATGGCAACTTCGCAACCCGGATGAGACGGATCCCGCCGGCGCTATTGCAGAAGTCGTGGCCAGAAGAAAAGAGCTAGGCTTCAATTGAGCAGATCAAGTTGCGTTGTACTGGATCGTTGCAATTGTGAAACTTACATGCGAGGATTAGTTTCCCCCAGCAAAATTCCAGAGATACGACTTTCGAATGCGTGCCCGACTAAATCCAGCGTCGTCATGGGAGCGCACGTCAACGCACGCGCCGCTCCCACTATCCAGATGCCAAGTCAGGACAAGCCAGGACTTTCCGCATGCGGTGTACGTTGCGTGACCACCACGAAGGGGTTTCATGACAATGGGCGATGGTGCGAAAAGGCCTTTAGATCGTGCTATATGCATCCTAACGAGATGACCACAAATAAGGTAATTGAATCAATGGCTATGACACCAACTGTCTAAGACAGACATGATTACAAGGACCAAACAATATTACATCCCGCTAGATAAAGCATGTCTAACGGAGTTCCGAACTTTTACATGTATCACGTAATGATAGAATACACAGTAATAAGGATCAGCTTAGAAGTATTTTGCAGCTTTCGTAGCGAACGTTTGTTTCTTCAGTAGCTTCAGCCCGCCATGATCCGTGTACACTACACACCTTCTGTGGTTGGACTCGGCGACTAATTGTATGTTATAGGGTGAAGGTTAGTGGTGGTGAAGAGTTTATCCGAGTTATCCCGAGCACGTGAGCAGGGTTAGACTGAAGTACCTAAAGACTCAAGTACAGCACATTGGAAATCAAGGTGTTGCTGTCCTTAGCCCCACTTGGCATTTGCATGCATAGGTAAGGTAGTCAAGTCCAATTTATGCGCTCCATGATGAAGAAGTCGGAAGGAACACCGGTCTATGTTCAAGAATGCTTGGATATCATCGGGTTACGAGAAATAGCTCGAAAACACATCGAACAAATCACAGCCACTGACTCTTTAACTCCACTGCCCCATGAATTGCTATCGACAGATACTCAGTCGACAGGCCTAGCATCTCTGGTCGAAATACTCGACCTTTCAGACTCTAACGAAGACAGACAGAAAGTAAGGCTTTGGGATCTTCGTAACGGAAAGTACGATTTGACAGGATTACTGATAGTCGTTTGAAAACATCATCATATTGGAAGCCTGTCTCTCCAATGGGACGGATGTGGGCGAAAGTTCTTCCAGGCCAGATGCAGCGATCCTACTTTGCGAATGGGTAGCAAATGCCATCTTGCCTCCCAGGGCATTTGCCGAGACCTCCCCATACTCTGCTGGTTGGTCTCATACATGGATGTAGCAAAGCTTGGCTGACGGTGCGTAGAGGAGAAACCAGCGCTCACTCCTGATATCGTTGCTAAGGAGCATGCTTTGAGCTTACATGGTCTATTACTCCTTTCTCATGTGCAAAAACTTGCTCCTCTCTCTTCCCAAGTGTCAAGGACAGCCGTATACACATGTCTGGCCTCTCTCAGCGACGACAGCGACCCATGGACTTCCTCGGAAGCTGGGAACCTGGCCCGGTCTCTTGCCGAGGATATCGTTGTTCCAGAAAAGATTTCTGAAGTACTTCATGCACTACTTCAAGAGAAGATCAGGCCTCTCTTTGCCAAAGTCAAAAATCCAGCGGTCACACAACAAGGCCGAAAAGCCATAGATCCACTTCCGATCGACAGTACTGCACACAGCGACATGGACGTGGAAGCTAAGCCTTGGAAGTATCGCGACATGTATATCGTCACAGTTTTTCAGTGGGTATTAAAACACTTGGATGTTAGTACCATGTTTTCATCCATACTAAATCTATGCTAAAAACCAGTCAAGGAAACCTCGATGGAAGCAAACTGGCCACTCATCATCCCTCCACTGCTAGCACTAATCGACGACTCCTCAATCCAATACAAAGCCAAAGGATGCGCCTACCTCAGCATCTTCCTCCAATCCTGTCCTTCACCTCTACTTGGGCGTACCGGCCTTGGCGAAGTGTTTGAGAACGCCGTGACGCCGTGTCTGATGTATCTACCCTCTCTGACAGAAGAAGCGGAGTCATTGCACTTATTGGGGGCAGCGTATCCGGCACTGATATCTTTGGCTCGTGTTCGCTTTGCGGACGAGAAACAACGAGATGCTAAATTGGAAGCGCTTGATAGGATCCTCAGGTATGGAATTCTGGCTGGGTATGCCCACGCGGGTGACCACGTGAGGATTGCGGAACTTTTGGTAAATCAAACCGCGGAGTTGATTAACGAGATGGGTAGTGCCTCAGTAAAACATCTAAAGGTATGTTGCAAGTCTTCGGAAGTCAGGACTCATTGACGTTTTTCTGAAGCATCTACTCCCATTGCTATCCGCAATCCTGGCGGCTCCATTCGCGACAGCTTATCCCCCATTGCTAGAAGCGTCCATCAAAGCGTTGGAAGCCGTCATGGTCAACGATTGGCCACGCATTACGAATCACAGGGGTGAGATTCTGAGAGGCCTGACGATCTGCTGGTGCCAAGTCAAGGACGAGGAGACGAGATCTAAAGGGCTCACAAAAGTACGGGAGAGCATAGAACGATCTGTGCGTCTTCTGACGCTCCTTACGAAGAAGAATGTGGATATAGCAGCAGACTATCAGATGTTGATCGATAGTAATCATCACCTTCGAGATCTATTGATCGTTTAACAATCATCAGCCATGCATGAGAAAAGAGCCCTAGTATGTCAGTCCTTCTCGAAATTGTGGCAATCCAGCGCCCTGTAAATGCTCATAACTCCTCGACAACGCCGCGCAACGACAATGATGTTATCATTTAAAGGCCCATCAGGAGTCCACACGCTGCTTGAACAGCGATTTGCCCTTCACCCACTGTCGGTATGCTTTATATCGCTTCTTTGCCGTATCTGCCTCCGTCACTGTCAAAGGGTCTTCTCCAGTATTCAGAAATTCTACATAGTCGGCGAGGTCATCCTCTGTTGAATGCATGTTTGTGACTGCGTCAGCAGACGTGCTATTGACATAGTTCACCCATTCCAGACTCGCATTCGATGGTGTTTCGGAAGAGACGACTAGGGGTAGGTTCGATGGATGATTCACATAACGTTGATATTCATGGGCCTCGAGGTTAGCGACGCAAGGGTTCAGCGAATTGGTAACAAACTGATCGAGTGTCCATTGTGTTGCACCAGACATGTCCTTGGACCCTTTCTGACCTTTCGTAGGTTTAGCTGATGCTGGGTTTATATCCTTCAGTGATTCGTTGGTTGGTGGGTGTTTCAAAGTACTGTGCTGGGGGAGCCTGTGTGCACTGGTTTGGGATTGTGCAAGGCGCGGTAAAAGGCTATGCTGAGCATCTTGAGCAGGCTTAGCATCGGTATTTAGCGTGAATTCTCTGCGGAGATCTGCAGCTGTGGCTTCTTTCTTCGTCTGTGACTTTCCCAGCGAGCTGTTATCGTGTCCGTCCCGGACTTGGAATGGGCTCAGACTGTAATTGCTGTCTTTGGTCGTATTGAACGGAATATATTTGTACGTTGAACTCATCCTGATCGCGAGCAACTTATCAAATTGGGATAACTGGTGAGGACGATAATACTCAATCCACCACTGGTCAAGAAGACTGATTGGTCTCCCAGCAAATGAATTTTGGGATCGCGATGCGGGTGGCGCTTGTACGCTACGCAGATGTTCCGGCGTGAACCACTCTATGTAGCTTCTTCGTTCTCGCTTGGACCAGAGCCTAGGGTCTGCGTGGTGTAAGTGGTAATCCGTTGAAAGCTCCCAAAGCATAGGCTGTCCCTGGACGAAAATGTAGTTTCCAAGGAATAGATTGTACGCCTCCTGTCGTTGCTTGTCAAGGAACGAGTTGTTGTAGTACCGCTTGAAGCTTTCGACCATGTCCCGGGAGTGACTGCTCCATTGGTTGATTTTCCTGTATGTTGCCATTGTGTTCACCAGATGAGAACCACCATATTGAATTGCAATAGTATCACCGTGATCGTGAAACCTATAAGAATTCTAGTATCAATGATAGATCTCCTCCGCACAAGGCCGAACCCACATATGTGTGAATAAATTGACCGCGTCGGTATCGTATTCAATGGACGAATCGTCTATAATCCCTAGTGCGTGCAGTTGATGACCCAGAGCACGCTTACCAATAACAAACTGGGCGGCATTGGTTCGGTCTAAGCAGTCAATACAATTTGTTCTCGCTACCCCATTCTGTACCTTCATGACATCGAAATTGCAGGACCCATCATGGAAAAATCCGGTCAAGTTTACAATTTCCTCGCCAATTGACTCCAGCGTACCAATAACATCTTGCTCTTGGCTTCGTACGATATGCGTTAGCTCCTGAGCGGTTCAATTCTCAATGGAACGCTTACCTTTTTGATGCCCGACTCATGTCCCACGCTTTGTACCGAATCTTGTGGCCGTCGGGTAAGAACTGGTTTAGGTAAGAAATTGCATTCCCGAATTCATGAAGGAGGATCGATTCCCGAGGTGTTCGCTCGCGAGACTACGTAATCTCAGCAAAACGACAGACGGCGTGATCATAGTCGAATATCCCTACCTTGACCAAGTTTAGCACATAGACGGGTGAGCCGTAGCGTTCGAAAAGATTGTTAAAATGGAGAGCCGCTGCGCTGTAGAAAGGATCCACAATATTTACTAGACTGATTAGCATGACATCGCCCAAATCATGGAACAACTAACACTCAATATCAGGTTTAGGAGATACTCCAGTATTGTCTTGGGTCCAGTACAGGGGTACACTGCCACGATGTTGCACATAAGACGTATAGTTTGGGTTTGAGAACGTTCCGGAGCCCGGCGCATGGAAGGATGTTGTTAGCATATGCGACACTATCTGTTCTGTCTCGACATCGTTCGCAACATATCCCTAGCGTTCACGGGGCGTTAGCCTAGGCTCGATGGTCATAGAGCAGGTATGGCTTACCAGATCATTTGCTCCACGCTTCAAAAAGCGGGCTCCGGCAAAGAAGCGCGATCGTCTCGCGATGATGGTGATATAGATGCTTCGTCCGTAGTTGGAGATCTCTGCACGAAAGGTCAGTAACCTTAGGTCACTATGGACATAACCTTGTGTACTGGCTTGATCTACAAATCCGTGAATTATGGGTATGCACCAGTCATAGGTAGTCCTCAAATCAATAGCTGCGGGCTTGAGCAGATGGTGGTTCCAAATAAACATGGAATTGTAATCTCTGGCGGCATTGTCTGTTTGGCCCTTTCCGAGTGCCTGACGCTCTCGAAGAATATTATGCTGTAGTGTTCGAGTAATGTTGTATGAATAGCTGAAGTAAAATGATTGCGTGAGATCCAAATTTTTGAAAACTCCGATGGAGCGTACTTCTTCGGGGTCTCTGTCCAATTTAGGGCGAGTTGAAGAATCTGTGAGAGGAACGAGCTCAGTCCCATCAATCTGATAAACGTAATGACCACCAATGACGGCAACGGCGCTTCTTTTGGTGGCAAGGAGCATATAATATGCACCAGTGAACCTGATGAAGCCCAGAAGGCCCCAGAAGCTATACACGAGCTTCAGTCCTCCGGAAGCCTTGTTCGCCTCGTCCATGGCATTCAGGAGCCGGTTCATTACCATTTTGCCATACACGATGCTATCATCTGTAATACCGAGATGCCCGTTGTCAGTCGTCCGATCAATTTTCAAGAGCCTGAACTTGCGTTCCATAACGTCCCCTCCAACCACGTAGAAGCGGTTTGCAGCTTCGTACAGCCAGAATTTCTGGAGGCGACAAATTTCGTTTTCGCCTACCTTCTCGTATTCTGCAGTCTTATTGCGCTGCACTGCGGATGCTAGGCTCTCTTCAGTTGCTGATCCAGCGTCCTCGCCGACGGACCGGAATCCATCCTCGGCGGCCTTGTCGGAAGCCGGTGCATCGTTGAACATCGGAGAGATAGGAGCACCCACGGCGGGTCTATCAACATCTACGGCTACGTCATCGATGTGAGCTAAATCTATACCTTGTTGGCGACCATGATTGTTGCTGACTACGCGACCATTCGACGGGTCGTCCTTGAGGGCAGCTGGTGGGAGCATTGGTGGAGTGACCTTCCTCAATGTAGGACAATTGTGGTGGCCAGCGAGACCATCATCTCGATCGATGTGACGTTGCCTCGTCTCCATTCTTTCAGCCCAAGCGTGAGAGTTCGTCCATCATGAGCTTGCCACCCTTGTGCATCGCTTATGGCCCATAGTCATGGCTAAAATTATCACGGAGCCTACAAGGCACACACGCAGGTTAGTGATTAGTAGCCTTTGAATGCAATATTAGATTTCCAACAATCGCCGCCAGAGATGCAGCGTCTATAACATTCTGACCTCCTCGAATAGAATACTTCAAAGAATTTGTGTGGTACTGTATTCCCAACGACGATCGCCCAAGTTGTATCAAAGGTCAGAATCGGTATTATAGGTACAGGTCCATGCAGACGTTGCTTTGCGCGAAGGCATTGGCCAGACGTTAGAAGAATTCACCTACCCAATTCTGGTCCAAACTTACTCCTGGTCCAGCCCTAAGGGGCTAGCGTCCCGGAGCTTTCCATCTCCGTACTCCGGGGTTTCGTTCTGGGTCTCTTAGGCCAGAATACTGTCACCTTTATAGGTAGATTGATAACCAGGCTAGTTATAAGAAAGATTTCGCGTTAAGAACTATCTAGACCTAGACATTCTATAATTCTTACATTAAAAATAAGTTATTAAAATCATTCGTTACGGAAGTGGAGGGCGTGAACTAGAAGTAGGTGTGGATTAGAAGTAGGTGTGGATCAGAAGTAGTTCTATTCTAGGTGGCAAATCGTCAAAGCTCCCCCATACAAATTCGGGTGGCAAGGCCTCAACAGCTTGCGATCATAGATATAGCATATGATTACTGGTAGACGTCTTATTATAGCCCCCGGAGACGTCTTATAGCCTATACTATCGTCTTATTACCCCTATAACGTAGATAACGGGATAACGAGATTTATAGTCATTCGAGATTGCTAAGTAAGGCGCTATTACCGCCTAGATATAATTAGCTATTTTAGTAGGGCTATAGTAGTAATATCTCCGTTTAATAATATTATTACGTATTCTTCCCTACGAGTAATAAATAGCTATATTTACTCGAGAAAATATTACTACTATATAGGAACTAGTCTTATTAGAATACGCCCTTACTACTACTATTCCTCTCTATTAGACTTATCTATCTTAATATTACTACCCTTATTATCTAGTAATACTAACTCCTTCCTATCCTCTTTTAGGCCCTCTTATACTATTTTAGTTATAGGATTTACTTATAATATAATATATTTATACTTTAATAATATCTTCTAATAGGGGTTTCTTATATAAAGAATAGCTTTATATTCCTTTTATACTTAATATAGTAAGCCTTCTAAATCTACTTTAATTTAATATTATTAATAGTATTCTTTTAGATAATAGTATTATTAAGTATTATAAGATAGCCGTTACTTAATACTAATTTATAGGATATAATTAATACCTTATATTCGCGATTTTCTAAGAATAATAGATAGTTCTAGTAATTAAGAAGAATATTATTAGTAAGGGTATTAATATACCCTTTTTAAAGCTTTTTAAGGTAGTAGTTCCTTAGAGGGGTATACCCTATTAATATAGTAAGCTAGAATTAAAGCTATATCTATTCTACTATCTTAGGGGTTTTTAGTATTATATTAATAGGTATTAGATAATTATCTAGATTAGGAGTAATAGCCTAGACCTTCTTTAAGACTTACTTAAGATAAAAGGGGTAAATACTTATAGCTTTAAAAGATAAGATAATTACCTCTAGCCTTATTACCTTTTTATATACCTTAGTATATATCTTAATAAATAGGAGTTTAATAATAGCTATTAACCCTACCTTATATCTCTTATCTACTAAGTTATTATAAGCTTTCTATAAAGGTCTAAAAATATTAATATTAAAGGGTTATAAAAGTAAGGTTATATAAGGTAAAAGATATAAAGGTAGGATTTTTCTCTTATAATAAGTTATAATAAATTATTATATAAGGTAGCTATTATAACTATTAAGGATAAAGAGTTAATATTAATCCCTCTAAGTATATTAAATAGTATACTTATAAAATATATAGATAAGCTATTCTAATATAACCTTATTATTAATTTAACCCCTATTATTAATAGCGACCTTAATACCTTTAGTAAGAGACTAGTTAAACTAGCTACTCTAATATTACTTTACTTTAAAGATAATTATAAGAGGTATTAATTAGCCTAGGTAATTAATATACTTAATAATTATTACTAACTCTTAATTTTCTAGTTAAGTCTTAAAACACGTCTTATTATAAGTTTTATATATAATTTTTATAAGGGATATTATACCTATTAATATCCTCTTTTTATTAAAATTATAAATATTTTTAACTATTATTCTATATTTATTAATAACCTTCTAGAGGAGTTTAAATTATTATTTAAGTTACTTATAATATATCCCTTTAATATAATTATTATCTAATATATAACTATACTTAGTCTCTAGCTAAGGATAATATTATATAATTTATTTAATTTAATACTTTCTAACTTATTATACCTTATTATCTCTTTTATTTTATAAGAGACTTAATACTAGAACCCTAAGAGTCTTAACTCTTAAGGGGTATCCCTACTTAATAAACTAGGTATATTAGTCTACTAGTACTATCTCCTTTATAAGATTAAATAGCTAGTATTCTTCCTTACCTTTTATATAAGTCTAATAGCCCTAAGAGTAATAGTAGAGTATAAAGTAAGGGATATTATATATAATTATATATTCTTTAAGGGTTTTTTTCAGGTTTAGATTATTCTTCTAGGCCTTTAGAGCCTTTATAATATAATCTATTATACGTAGTACTTTAGGCCGCTTCTTCTAAGTTATTATACCACGCGTATTATAAGCTAGTTATAGATACTAATAAGCTAAATAGTAGTAAAGATACTAATAGTTCTAATATTCTTTAGATTTAATATTCTAAAGAATATTATAGGAAGGATTAGTTATTATTTTTAGCTAATTAATACTTCCTATTTAATATTAGTAAGCAGATTACTCAGCAATCTCGAATGACCGTAAATCTCGTTATCCCATCATCTACGTTAGACGTCTATGCTCCCACGTCTCGCAATTCTGAATCTATCCAATTACGGTACCGTTGCCGTATCTCGCCCTCTCCCATACTCAAGTTCCTTCCTAATGCAGAGCTGAATCACCTTTTGGTCTCATCCAGAATCGTTATCTCGACTATACTACGCCGGCCTAATTCTTTGCGCATCTATATCTCTTGTTCTCAGCCCGCAAGTCATTTGCTGCAGATCCAGGCTCCAATTTCCGGCTCAATGTCATCGCTGTCAAGACCGCTGATTGACAGGAACGTGGAGGGCAAGAAAACTTTGTCACGGGATAGCAACATTGTAGACAAATTGATTGAACATAGTGCTGAATATGCCTGCAGCGGCATGAATATCCGCTCGTACTTCCATTCTGTCCAATCCAGCGATGACAGCTCGGTACTGGTCTCAGAATCCTCGTCTCGGGTTTCAACCCAATTTCTGCGCCACCGTTAGAATGTCACCGAGCTCGCAGCTTGGCTGAGTATCGATGAAAGGAGAGCCCACAGCTGGTATCAACATCGGTCTTCTACGTATAGAGAATCCCCGGGTTTTGGGCATTTCTAGGGATAGGAAGATGTACCAAGATTGAAAATGCGCTATCACACACCTGTAGAGCTACTCCGTCAAGGCCTATTCATCATATCAAGGACTGTCTGCCGTGCTGTAACCGGAAGACGGTCACGACGAGAGCCAAATCTCGTAACTAGCCAATTGCCATTGATCCTGCCATTAGACACTTCATCTCAGTCATGCGCCCAGTGTCTGGTGACGGGGCGTCTACCCAGCTTCTACCGGCAGCATGCTTTACCTGAAATCCCTGTACAGACGCCTCGTAATCAGGCACCGAAGCGGTTTCAGCTCCGAAATTGATGGGTCGGCATCTTCATTGCGCACTACACAAGCCGGTCGGAGACTTCATTTGCCATGCCAACAGATTCCTTACGCTGGTTGGATATGAATTGGTTATGGTATCGAGGTATTTCCATTCATGGCGCAGCACGACGGCAGCTCATCAAAGCCACGTCGCAAGCCCAGACAAGGGGCGCCACTTCGTGGGATGGGTACATGGGACCCTGGGCTTAGAGTAGGAGGGATTTAAAGGCCACGTTCGAGCGAAAGGAACAGATGATTGGTATTCATTGCTGCAAGAAGAGATAAAGGTTGTAAGGCAAAGATATATCGCGATCTTTCCGTACCCTTCTTCCACTCCGCCTTATAAATCTTAGACGTAGTTGATGGATACAATATAATTTTACCAACCATCTGGGAAGGTCCTCAGCTGGAGCTAAGCTGGAAACCCTGATCCAAGGAAAGAAGCGATCAAATATTCGAGATTAGCTAAGTCAAATAAGAACGCGTACCCCATATTGATATGAGCATTTCGTCGATTGAATTACCCTCTAATCTGTTTCTTGATTGGCCTCCGGATATCAAAGAAATTGATCTCTTGACTACGTTCCTTTGGTATCTTCCTATAGATATTGCTGATCCCCTGTAGAGGGATTTAATGACTTTAACCAACACCACAAAATTGTCGATCATCCAAAAGACGATATTGTCGATGACTGATTGCATCCGCAATAGATCAAACATTGTGAGGCTTGCTTGTACAACAGATCGGCGAGACATCCAACCTTCCCTGCCTTTGTTGAGTGCATACAGTTTCTTAAAGTGCTTAAGTCCCACCGATTCGCCGAAGCTCTCGACCATTGCCAGAGCCGTGGAAAAAAGACTTTTGAGGTCTCGTCCGTTCAATTCATGCTTCTTTGGCAGCTCTACTACCATAGCTCCGCCATATTCCCCAGTAGCTTCAGCAGCGCTGGAAACAACATTTTCCCAGATGATAAGGCGCTGCTGTCCGTCTTGCAAGTCATAAGGGATGGAGAGGTGGATTCTGGAATAGAAAGCCGCATCGAAATCTTCTCGGCGATTTGTGGTGATGATCGTATGTCTTGGTAGTATTCCAATGCTCTAAGACATATAGAGACAAATGCATTCTGGACGATGTCTGTTGCTGTTCGCTTCGCCAGAAAAACACCCGCTTCATCTATCAAAAGGATTGCCTGCTGCGTCCGGGCGAGCTGGAATATACGTTCTTTTGGGATTCACGTGCTGGGTGACTCTGCCCTGGCTTTGAAAATGCAGCCACGGTTGGACCGCGAGGTTTCCCGTTTGCGAGCTTCCGTTTTCCTTGACTCTGGTCGGCCGTGACAAAATTTATTTTGAATAAAATTCCATAGGCATCTTGGACGTGTGAAGAAGCTCTAATCTTTGGTGCAACCATTCAGCCTTTATCCGCTTGCTCCGTTCCACCTGGAGCAGCCCGTTGCTAATCACAAGCAAAAGTTGTGCGATCCCGTCACTACATTTTGGGTCGCCCTGGAGGTCTCGAACCCATTTGATGACGGCGGGACGCGTGATGGCTTGTATAGGGTTGGAAAATTCGTCGAATTCCAGAGTGAAGAAATAGTCGTCTTTAAAAACGTTACCAGCTATTTCCACGTCATTTAAACGATCTTCTGCAAAAGCATCGATTGCGCCAGATCCTTTGATCAACCACGCCGTACATTCTAAATATATGCACCCCAACGACCAAATGTCGTACGCCTGCGAGATGGGCAGTTCCATCTGGCACTCTGGAGGTTCATAAGTCCCAAGTCCGGGATGCGGTGGTAATTCTTGGCTTGATTCTTTCGGGCGAATCTTGCTAGAGCCAAAGTCGCTGATTCGCAAACGGTAAAGGCATGAGGAAGAATCGAACTCCACCAAGATATTTTCGGGCTTGAGGTCCATATGATAACCTGCGAGAGGTTTTGAGTCTTGCGTCACAAGATCGTTATGTAGATAAGAAAGAGCAGTGGCTAGATCAGCCATTTGTTTCAAGAATTGATGATGTTCCAATGAAGATGATCGTGCATGTGCCCAATATTGCCGAAGATTCTCGTCGGCCAGAGGAAGAATCATAGAATAACGACCTCGGTGCTCGAAAGAAGCCAGCAACGTGACAATGTGACTCTGACATGACGGGCGTACTGATCTCATGACAGCCAGCTCTCGCTCGAAGGTTTGCTTGTTGAGGTCTGCAGTTCCCCGCGTAAATTGCTTCAACGCAAATATATGGCGCTAATTCATCTTGTTAATGACAAGCAGTCGTGGCTCTCGACAGAGGACTCACTTTTTGGCTCGTAGACGACCGTAGGTCTTCAAAATTCTCGTGATCACGGTGGATTTCTATGCGATGAACGCCGCCGCTATTTTCACCGCTTGCAATCGGCTCGGTCTTGATGAAAGGCAATCTCGTATCATCGGCAAGGATCAGATGCTGCCCTTCTGAGAACACGGGAGCAAGCAGTGTCCATTGAAACTCGATGAATTGCTTTCTGGTATCATGACTCCAATTGGAGAAGACTGAGCATAGCTTAGCATCCTCCATAGGCAAGTGTTTATCTCCGTAGTCTTTCTTCATCAAATCCCGCAATGCGCCCAGCTTTTGGATCGCCAGTAATATGGCAAACACTCGTTTCCCACGCCGGAATACGAAGGAAGATAAGTGTCCCAGTCCATGGTTTTGAAGCTCTACCTCGATAATATCGTCGGTCAAAATCTCTTTTAAATCTCCCACGGGAATGAATTGCTCATTTGTATCCAGAACTCGCTGAACCCTTGCCAATAGACGACTTCGCAGTGAACGATCAACGGTCGCCTCAACATTCTTCCCTTGTGGAGAACACTCTTCACTATTTAGCGTGTTTCCAAGTTCAATATCTTCTGTTCGCGTGAGTGGAATGCTAGCATCGCCAATGAAGCTGTCGACGACGAGTCCATTACCAGCACATCCTTCATCATAGTTGCTGGATGAGCGTGCAGAATAAGAAGATTTGGTCGAATGTTGAGAACAAGTGTAGCCGACCAATACCTCTCTGGTCTTGACATAATGGCCCCGGCTACCATAAGCAGGACAAGCGTCCATGCTATGGGAATAGTAGATGCAACGACATATGCCGTATCGCTCCACGATCTTGATGCACATATCACTTCCGGTTTCTAGACGATGTCATCTTTGGTAGTACATCTGCGGAGGTCAAAATATGCAAATGGCAACGGCAAACTTTCCATCGTGTGGTCAGGAACGTGACCGTCTAGGCTGCTCCGTGCTTGGTAATGCTTGCCGTACGCGAGACATTGCATTGAATAGTAAGCTGCTTGGTGATGACACTGGCATGATGATCGTCAACATAATCGCAAATCCAAATCTGCCATTTCCAGGAGGAATCTATTCCAAGAACACTGACACCACCCTGCGTTTCTTAGCGGCATAAGCGGGGTCGTTGGCATTCAACAGACCTGAAGACGCGCAACCAGCATTGTCTGATGGCATCCTGCTTCCCTCTGATGCTTCATCTGTTCAAATACAAGATGGTCTAGGTTTAATAGCAACACCATCTGTTTCCGACCCTGAATGCATAATGCCCGCGCAAGTCCTTCGCTCTAGGTACATAGACCGCAGGAAGCTGGCAGCCTTGCTAAATACGTTGTACCAACAAGCCGATTTCAGCATCACGGTGCGTATCACTGGAATCGTAGATTCACGTAGCTGACTAAGGGTCAGTTGAAGCTGGATAATTGGATCATCGACGTACCTGAGCCTCTCACCCAAGTCTGTCAGATTCACCAAGACGTCTGGCTCCTTTCCTGACGACTCCGTTAGGAGCAAATCGATTCATGTCTTGTCTCAGAGAAGCCAATTGCTACTCATATAGAGTACTCATCCGATGAGGGTCTCTGAGGAACTCGCGGTCGTACATCTACTGGCACTATTACTGCAGCTCATAGCCCAGCATCAGATATCATTTACAGAGTCGTCTAGCAATAGGTAGACCCAGCTCTGTCAGCCGAGGTCTCAATGGACTGGCATATACGAAATAAGTTTTCTTTCGCCTCGGACATTGATCGACTACGTTTCGAACCTAAGACGAACACAGTGATCCAATACTACCAATACTCAGTGAGGCCAAGAGCTCCAAGCTGCTTGCTTCCTTCTGATCAAGTCACAGAACTCTGACCAGATTGAGCATGAAACAAAGAAGATCCCAGATCACATGCTACACGCCTGGCTCAGCGAAGTATCTTAAGGATCACTTCTCAGCATATAAGATCTGATCATTTACTAGGCTCCAGATCGTTCAAGGGATAGGGTGCCCGTTCGGGGTACGCGTATTGTGTAGGCTACCTCTACCTCATTGCGATAGCAGATCTAATCGTATTAGGTTCCTATATCGGCAAAGTGATGCATCAATCCAACCAAGTGATCCGGGCGCGGAGACTCTTAGCCACCTACCCTTATCGCGCGTCACCTTTCTTGAACTTATGGAACACTTCCACCTCTCCCGGTCATTTGTTCGCACAGTGCTCCGAGGCGGCTTACACTTCTCTTGCCACATAGCTACTGGAGCTCAATCTTCGGAGTCCTTCAGGTGTAAGCTCGACATTTCTATTACCGACGGGCGCTAACTGTCGTCAGCAGGCTTCGACATGCGCATGGACAATTCCTGGTCAAGAGACCTTGCTATGTCCGCCTCGGCGAACGATGAGACTGGCATGACTTATGCACTTTTCCATGGGTGCGACGAGCAGGACATCAAAGTTCTGACCGACTGGCTAGAATTGATGACCCACTCAGCGGGGCACCCTATGCTCCTGCCAGCCTTCTTCGTTGAATTACAGCTGAGACGTCATAAAAGACTAATTCGAGACAATTGGAGTAAGTTGGTAACTCTTTATGCTCAAACAGGCCAGTATGGAAATCGCGCTCCAGGTACACAGCCCGTGTCTTTACAGCGAGATGCATTTGACTATGACACTACAACGAGGGAAGTACTTGGGATGTATCAGGACACTGGCTTCCTAGAAAAAGGCCTAGTAAAATTTCAAGGAGGGCTCAAACTTTTGGTAAGCCAATTGGACGTTATCAGATCAAGCGTGCCAGAAGCCAGGAAGGATTTCATTTCCACTGAAAACGCTCGTATTGCGGAACGCTTGCAGGAAATAAGCAACGATTATGATGCGCTTATTATAGAGTGCAAGCTTATAACGGATGGAGCGTCACTGCTCAACAACGCTGTGAGTCGCTCTATTGCTGTACTTTGCCTATAGTCGATCCAGATCAAGTAACCTATCAGCATATAGATATGGAATCTAATGGCACAACGAGACAACATCGCTAACCAATCAATTGCCGCGGACTCGCGGGAAATTGCATCCGCAGCCAGAAGAGATAGTTCAGCGATGAAAGCCATTGCGCTATTAACGATGACCTTTCTTCCAGGGACGTTCGTTGCTGTAAGCGGCTAGAACTCATCGCATAATGCCATCGCGAAGCTGATAATTGTTATCTGTAGTCTTTCTTTGCAATGCCATTACTCGACTGGCAAGCGCCACGGGGCGCGCCTGTTGTATCGTATCGCATCTGGATATACTGGGTGGTGACGATCCCCTTGACTGCTGCAGTACTTCTGCTATGGAGTACTTGGTATATCTTCTCAGATGATGAACGCGGACAGCCTTGCCTAGCTTACAGAAAGTGGTTAAGTGAAGGGTTGAGCAGACGAAAAGCCTTGGCAATGCACTGTCTAAAGGCGTCTGGGCTATCATGTTTGTGGCAAAGATATAAAGGGAACATTGGAGATGATGACACCGAAGTTATGACAGATGATATGGTATGATGAATTCACGACGTTGTTGGCTTTTAATCTGGCCGAAAGCACCATCTACTGGCTTAGCTCTGTAGCTTCGATGGGGTGCGGCAGTTTTCGCTTTGACTTCGTTACGACCTCCATGATACCATTGCCTGCTCGATTGGAGAGAGTGAATTTCTCAGCTCTAATTGGCCTTTGCACTACTCACTCTGACTTTGTGCACATCATTGTTCTTAATGCATTGGCTCGGTTAGAGTAGTAAACGTCGTACCTAGATCCTGATACGCGCATACTTGGGAGTTTCTATACTACCGGCGGTCCCTGAGTAGATTACCAGTAGTAGATAATATAAGTTATCCTCTAAGCCATACCTATTTTTAGTAGTAATTAGAGGAAAGCCTAATATTATTACTATCGCTATTTTTATTAATATTACTAGCCCTCGCTATTACTCTATTATAAGGCGGAGTTATAGGCGGAGACTTAACTACTCTTTAAAACGCGTATTATAATTATTATAATATAAGTAGAGAGTAGAAACCCTTACTATTACCCCTATATAAGGTAGAGATATAAGTAGATATATAGTTAGGGATCTTACTACTCCCTAAGACACGTACTTAATTTATTATAAAGTAGGTAGAGAGCTAGAATCCTTATTATTATTATCTTACTATTATTATATATAATTCTTATTATAAAATATCTAATTACCATCTCTTATCCTTATTATAATATCCCTTAATACTATTAAGGTTATATATAACCTACTCTTCTAGTATTTCTAGGTTTTATATATTATAACTATTATCTTTAAGTTCTTAAAGGGCTTATATAATACTCTATTAGTAGAGTATACTTATTATTCTCTTTAATATATCTACTTATATCTTATTAATATATTATTAGTATTTTAGATCTTAATTAATAACTATCTCTTTTAACTTATAATTATTAAATAGATAATACTATTACTTTTAATTACTAGCTTTAAAGTAGTTCTATATATATTACTATTATTAAAGGTAGGAATAAGGGTAGAATAACTATTAAATTAGGTTTTAGTACTATAGATTAGTACCGACCCGAATACTTAGTACCTATTTAGGTACTAACCTGAATACTTAGTACCTACTTCTAGTACTAACCTGAAAAGCCCTAAATACCTTAGTAAGTTAGGTTAGATTAACCTAACTTACTAAGGTATTACTAAGAAGCTAAGCTACTAATAAATTAGTAAAGGACTAATATAATTTCCTTATAAGATAAATTTAAACACTTTTATATTATTAGGATTTATCTTATACCTAATATTTATTATTTATTATTCTATATAATATAATAGTCTATATTACTATTTTATATTACTCTTAATTCTCTTACTATTAGCGCCTAGAATATATTAGTCCCTTTAAGTCCTTTAAGAGTATTAAGTTTTATAGGCCTTAGTAATAAAGCTAGGTAATTAGAATTTAATAATCTTAATATAGATAATTCTATATCTAATAGTCTTTATCCTAGCTAATCTATAAGTTAGGTTAGATAGGGTATATTAAATAAATCCTTTTAAGAAAAGAAAGTACTTCTCTAGAATACTATTAAAACTATTAAGAAAGATCTCCTAGACTTAATTCTAGTAAAGAATAGTAAATTTATTAAATAGAGTTAGTATACTAAAGTCTAGTTTAAAGTATAATAGTAGTAAACTACTATTAGTTAAAGTATTAAAATTAAGTCTAGTACTAAAATTAAGGATCCGCTCTAGATTAAGAAGACTATATTAGGTAAATAGGCTAATATCTAGGATAACTTTATCTAAATTACTTTAATAGTTAAGGGATTACTAAAGATTACTTATAAGAAGTATAATAAAATTCTAGACTACCTAATAGCTACTAATAATTTAAGTATATCTAATATAAGGAAATATCTTAAAATAGATAAATACTTTCTTTATAAATAGCTTAACCTATTATTATAAATAGAACTTTCTTTAAGTCGGGTATATTATTTATAGTAATATAAATTAATAATATAAAACTAATTATCTAGGGATAACTTTAAAAGAAAAGTAATACTAGGTTTTCTACTAACTTTTATTAAGAGAAGTGGAATAAATAGCTATATAAATACTTTCTTACTTTAAACTAGTCTTTTTAAACTATTAACTAACTAGATCTTTAATAATTACTATTAATAGCTTATCTAGATTTAACCCTAATCTATTATACTAAATTATAGAGTATAATCTTTCTAGATTTTAAAGGAATATATATAAAAATTAAAGTAGATCTAAAATATCCTTAATATATTTCTCTTATATTAGATACCTAGTTTAGTCCCTAAAGGTTACTTACCTTAGAGTACTAGTCTACTAGGTTAATACTAATTTTTAATATTAAGAATATCTTATTACTTTTATACTACTTAATATCTAGTATTCTAGGTATTTACTTATAGTAGAAATAATAAAGATATTAACTCTTTATAAAATTAAAGATAAGCTTTTTAGGGTTATTACTAATAATACTAGTAATAATAGAACCTTAAAAGATAAACTAGAGAAATCTCTAGCTTAGTAAGATATTTAATAGGATAAATTATAAAACTCTATTCCCTACATAACTTATATCTTTAACCTTATAATATAAGACTTTATTAAAGCTCTAGACTTAGAAGCTTAATAATATTATAGTATTACTAAAGGATACTTAAGTTAAAGATATCTAAGTAAGTATAAGTCTATTAACTATTATTAAGAAGGTATAATATTATAAGGGTAATATAAATAGGTTATATACTTACTAATATTTTAATAGATCCGCGCTCTTATAATAGTAATTAACTTATCTCCTTAATAAAAGCTTTGTTTTTTATAGTTATAAGAAAACTCTAGTAGAAGACCTTAAAAATTTATATAAGATATCTATATTTATTAGAATTCTATATACTTAATACTTTATTATACGTATTAGCTACGTAACTTTATTAATACTTAGGTAGATAAAAATATAATTAATCTAAAAATTAATATAATTAGCCTTAGTAAATATAACTAGTTAATTATATTACTATTTAATAGTATATTAAATCCTATCTATTAACTTATCTTAATAGTTTTTTAGATAATAAATATAGGTATATATTTAGAATTCTAATTATATAATACTCTTTTTAAATATTTTAATAGTACTAAAATAATAATATATAATAGTAGGATTATTAGTAAAGTAAGTATTATTTATACTTATAAAGTAGCCTTAGT
>JAABUV010000110.1_pt1 | contig 117911 bp, 100 predicted proteins | sample 5559971 | NCBI WGS metagenome assembly JAABUV01 (sample SAMN10711881, study PRJNA513362) | rock metagenome | isolation source: Antarctica rocks | place: Antarctica: Victoria Land, Knobhead nord | collected 2015-12-19 | reverse complement strand
CGCCCACTTCGATCTGACGCAGCAGGTTTACCACCTGCTCAGGCTGGTACTTCTTCCCTCGTCCCATACGCTCTCCTTGTCCAGTTCTCGCTTAGCCACTGGTACAAAGCAAGCCGGGCACTCCACTGCTGGGTGGGCTGCTGTGGATATTCATCCACGAGCCGAAGCGCGGGAAAGAGGAGGAGATCGTAGTGGCGGGGGGTTCGGAGGAGGTGCAAGTCTTTCTCCCGGACCGCCGACCGGAGAGTAAGGCGAGCTTCGTGAGCGGAGTGAGAGACGTTCTCAGCCGACCGATCGTTGTGGCTGGGTGGAGGCTTACTGGCAGACGCGGCGGTTAAGCGACGGGGCTGGGAGCGAAGTGGACGCATGATGACGCAGGCGGTGGGGCTGCTGTGCGGAGTTCCATTTCTCTTTCTGATCGGGCGGACCAGGATGACGTCCACGCTGTTCTTGGCGATGGTGGGATTTGGCCTGTTCAAGGGTTTGTACGACGCGAATCTATGGGCCGCACTCTACGACGTATCGCCTCCCCAGCGCCGCGGAAGTGCGGTTGGGATTATGAACTCTCTGGGGTGGTTGGGCGGTGGAGCGGCACCTGTGCTGATCGCGATAGCAACACAACGATATGGGATGAGCGCAGCTCTGAGCGCGACTGCGGGCATTTACCTGTGCGCAGGTGTTTCCCTATTGGTTGGGGCTCATATTTCGGATCGATTTCATGCAAATTCAGAGGTATGAATGCGAGATCTGGCAGCGCCGAAGCCTCACCCGGTGGGAGTGGAGAGCGCGCAGCAGCCGGCTTGAGCGAGCGCTTCGGTCTGCAGTTCGAGATTTGGACCTGCGTGGAGACGCGGGCCTAGCCGATCAGCATGGAAAGGCTCTCCTGTTCTTCTCAGAACTCGTGACTCGGCGAGTACATAGAGAATCGCAAGTGAGAATGGTTCAGAGAACCCCAAAACCTCAGCTTTCGTTGACGTGCGGTCAGGGCCAATAACCGCTCTAACATATCTCTCGTTTTCTGAGAGCGGGGCGGTTGTGTCACGGATGACCGCTCAGACAACAAAATCGCTGACAACGAGACGACTTGTCGATACGAATGTGGACATGCTGTCGGTGAAGTTGCGATGGACGATCCCTGGGGCTACATCAGCTCCTGACAGCCACGAAATCCTCATCCTGCCTTGCAGAACGACTCCGCATCATTATCATGACAGTTTTCTCTCATCGCTGGAAGAAACCGCTTGCCAGCCTCTCGTTTCTTCTCTATAAGAAAGGAAATGGAGCCGACGATCTCGTTGAACGATACCGAACTGATGACCCTCCTTGCGATTCTTCGCCTCGGTGAGGAAGCATACGGTGTGCCGCTCTGCCGCGAACTCACATCGATGACGGGACGGACGGCAGCGCTAGCCAGCGTCTACAAGACGCTTGGGAGGCTCGAGAAGCGTGGTTTTGTAACCAGTCGCATGGGCGAACCAACTGCCGAGCGCGGCGGCCGAGCAAAGCGCTTTACACGAGTCACACCACAGGGCGTACGCGCCATCGACGCCACGCGCACGCTGCTTAACAGCCTGTGGCAGGACGTGCCAGCGTTTGGCAAAGCTCTACGAAAGAGTCGAGCATGAAGACAGATGTCGTAATCCGAATCGCGATGTGGCTCGTGGAGCGCAGTGGTGCTGGATCTGCTGGGGAAGCGTTTGCGGGAGATCTCCTGGAGACTTTCGCCAACGGCCGCAGCCGTTGGTGGTGCTTCGCTCAGGCGCTGCGGAGAGTGGCCTCGTCCGTCGAGTTGCGTTTCCGTGCCTCGCTGTTGCCGTTGTGGTACTGCATCGCTTTCGCCTTCCTGCATCCGTTGTGGCAGTGGTTGTATGCGCCTTCGGCCACGCGCCTGCTCACGGGCTATCGCAGTACTACAGTGTGGCCGGGGTCAGCTGTACTGGAGATCGGCGTAGGCCTGCTCCCCGCGGTGCTCTTCGTCTGGATTGGCGTCTTCGTCTTCCTGCTTCTACGGCGCCAGCGCATAAGTTTGGTGCGGATACTGCTCTCGCTCTCCATTGGCTGCTGCGTGGTCTCTGCAGAGACCACGCTGCGGCTCGGTGCCATGCAGCCCGATCTTCGCATGCTCTCACGTGCCGACTTCTACTATCCGATTGCGCACTCCTGCTTCAGCGCGTTGCTATTCCTTGGCTTGTTCGCTGCCATCGGTCTGCTCCCCCGCGAACGCCGGCTAAGCAATCGTGGCCGGTATGGAACACGGCTACCTGGTCAACGTGACTTGCTGCGGGTTGTGCGGGGCCTGGGGCTTATGGCTGTGCTTGTGCCTCAAGTGTCAGCACAGACGTTCACACCGCAGGGAGTGGCCGCGAAGCGGCTGGTGCAGCTCGTGGAACTATTCGACGTCAACGATTGGAAGGCCTTCCATGCGGTATACGTCGCAAGCTTCGTCAGCGTGCCGCCTGATGTTCCGTTGGGAAGAGAGTTTTTCCGTCACCGTACGGGAGGGCTCGATCTACGCAAGCTGGAGGAAGATACGCCGACACAAGCAACTGTGCTGGTGCAGGAGCACAATTCCGATCAGTTCGCACGCATCAGCCTTGAAGTAGAGCCGGATGAGCCGCACCGGATCGTGCAGCTGCGCATGGGACCTATCGAACGACCAGACGAGTTTCCTTATGGCTCTCTCACCGATGTGGAAGTGATTGCCCAAGCCCGCACTCGGTTGCACGCGCTGGCGAATGCCGGTCAGTTCGCGGGCGTGATGCTGATTCAGCACGACGGCCGCACCGTGTACTCCGATGTGCTCGGGGAGGTCGACCGCACCCGGCACATCGCCAACACGATGGATACGCGCTTTCGTATCGGATCGATGAACAAGATGTTTACAGCGATCGCAACGCTGCAGCTTATCGCCGCGGGCAAATTGCAACTCGATGCACCTATTGGGCGCTATCTGCCAGACTACCCCAACAAGGACGCCGCCACCCGCGTCACGGTACGACCCCTTCTTACACATACGGGTGGTACCGGGGATTTCTTTGGACCTGACTTCGATGCGCATCGGAAGACACTGCGTACCCACGAGGACTTCGTCGCGCTCTTTGGACCACGGCCATTGCGCTTTGCGCCCGGCACACGCTTTGAGTACAGCAACTACGGCTTTCTCATGCTGGGTGCCATCATCGACCGCATCAGCGGGCAGAGCTATTACCAATACGTCCAGGATCACGTTTATGCGGTGGCCGGGATGGTCGCCACCGGTTCTGAACCGGAAGATGTTGTGGTACCCAGGCGCGCGATCGGCTACACGCAAGAAGGCGGAGAACCGTGGCACCCCAACGACGTCTACCTTCCGTATCGAGGTGCGTCTGCAGGTGGCGGGTACACTACCGCCGGTGATCTCCTGCGCTTTGCAGATGCACTCCAACATCACAAGCTTCTGAGTGCCCATGACACTCAACTTTTGCTAACTCCGACCGACGCGCAGGGAGGCGGCGACCGCTACGGTCTCGGTTTTCAAATCGAGCATGAACCTAGTGGTGTCTGCTTCGGTCATTCGGGCGGTGCTCCGGGCCAAGCCGCCATGCTTGAGGTCTGCCCGCAGGCGGCCTACACCATTGTGTGGCTTGCAAACGTCGATCCACCAGGAGCGTTCCTCGTGGCGGAGTACCTCCTGCACCGTCTGCCTCAACGATAGAACTTGTATTCGCCGCAAGCAGGACGGGTGGTGAAGTGCGTAGTAGACTCCGCCTCTCCGACGAGAAAGGGCTCGAATGGCCGGAAGCAACGGTGTGGTGCTCATACCAGTCGTGACACTTGTGCTGGTGCGGCGAGTTCGGCTCTTTCGAGTGCAAAGGATTGAGGAATGGCCGGCGATGTGGGCGGGCGACACTGGACCGGTGCTGTGGATCGAGCCAGCCTTCGGAGAGTTTCTGCGTGGAATCGGTCCATCGATGGCGGCAGCAATCGCCGCGGTAGGTGGGATGGCAGCACTAGCCGGAGGAAGCCCGGTGAGTGCCGGCCTGCTCTTAGCTGTGGCGGTCGGAATGCCGGCATGGCGATGGCCGATGGCCGATCGAGCGGGACGGAAGCTCGGTTGGAGCGTGGAAGCGGCGTTAGCGGCGGTGCTGCTGGTGGTCATGGCGAAGTGGGTTGCACGCCCGCGGCCGGGTGGTGGAGAGGTTAGGGTGCAGCGGCCGCCTTTGGCCGCGGCCTCGCGCACTGGAGGAGATCTTTCGGGCGTGATTCTGACGTTGCCGATTAAGCCTCGAGAGAAGGTGTTGCCGTCACCGCCGATACAGCGGGGTGGACAAGTGACGATGGCAATGCGACCGGTGCGGATCGAGTTTGATGGCGTTTATTGGTATTTTCAGGCTCCGGACCCGCGGCCGCGACGAGATGCCAAAGTGGTACAAGGCGATCCGATGCGTGCAAAGATCCGGTCCACAAACACCATTCCAATACAGATGGAGGCGCATCAGCGCCTTCCAGAGGATACATCGATGGATCTATATCGGGAGATTGTAGTGACGGTGGAAGATGCAGATTCCGTGCCGGGGCTCATCCGGGTAAGCCTGCTGCTTGCAGGCGAGAAGACGACCCAGCCACTGTTGCTCGGAGCGCGGGTGTTGGAGGCTAGTCGGACGCAACGAGGTTTCCAGAGCAGGCCGGCTGTCGAGGAGGAGCTGCATTTCGTAGTTACGCCGGCAGCTCGCGACAGAAGTTGGTCGGAGTTGGTGGTACGGATAGAGCCCGAAAGCGCAAGGGCACAAGCGGGCGCGCACGTGATGGTGAAGAACTTCCTCTTGAAGCCTTAGCAGCACACGCTGCCGCTGTGATCGTCCCGCGCCCCGCGAGAAAGAGGAAGAAGTGCTCATCACGAGTAGCTGCTGTGCGCTCCCGTGCCTTGATAGGTCCTGATGGACGCGCTTCGCTGTACCCAGACAGCAACACTATCTGGTGTTCATCGCCAGAACAAAGGGCTCCGGCCCGCCGGATCTCATAAACCAGCGTTTGTGAGAACTTGGTCTGCCGCCTCGGATCAGTCGTGAGAACGCCACATCTGCAGATTTGCTGGCAACGTGATGCTTTCACGCCGGGCCGTGCCCGGCAAATCACCTTCTCACAAACGCTGGTTTGTGCGAACACGCGAGCGGGGTTCCTTGTCTGGCGATCTCGCTGGCGATGACATGGCGCAGTATTGCTGTTCCAACGCAGTGAAGCGCGTTTATCATTACTCGTCCTAAGCGCAAGTGTCGAAGATCCGCGCGACTTGCAACTTGCAACTGGCAAGTTAGGTCGAGTCACTTCAGGCCCTGCGTCGTCTTTAAGATCCAAGCTTCATGTTGTCTTTCGAGGCGGTCGTTGTTTGCGACAGCGGCTGCGTCAGCAGGGTCATCGACGTCACCAAGCCTCGGTTGATTCCTGTAATTCTTGCCTCCCACAATGGAAGTTACCAGCTCATTGCCGTGGATGATCCATCGTTCGTATTCCTTCCGTCCCAAGGAGGCGGATGCGAGACCCGGTGATCCGAAATAGCCTGCCCAGTCGCTTCCGGAAGCGATCTTCTCCAACTGCTCCATCGTTCGACCCGCCATGGGCTTCGCAGTTCGATAATCGGGAGAAACGGCCGCCGCTTCGAGCGCGAGAATCCAACTTGTCTCAACCATCGTTGCATGCTCCGCCAAGCCATCTTCGTTTTGCTCCTTAGGAGTCCGAAGATCTTCAAGGTTCCTCTTCCACAGATAACCGAAGACGTTGGCCATTTCACCGCCATAGGTGTCATGAAAATAGTCTCCAGCCTGATCCAGCATCCGGTCGTGGGAAGGATCACCATGGCCACTTACGACCAAGACCCACTGAAAATGCTGCTGCCCGAGTTGATCCGCAATGTCCATAAAGACCCGGCGCAGGGTATTCGGTAGCACCGTGCAGCTTCCAGGAAACGAATACTTGTGACCGATTTCATTCGCGGCTCCGGCGCCTAGCGGAACGGACGGCAAAATAAGCGCCGTCCAACCCGGCCGGGCGACAACGGACTTTGCCAGATCATTCGCAAAACGCTGGTTGAAGATGCCGTCGGTTCCCGCAGGCAGATACGGTCCGTGTTCTCCCAGAATCGCTCCTGAACGATGACGACGGTTTTAGCCTTATCCAATTTGGCGAGATCACGCGTGTTCAAATCTGCAAAATGCAGCACCTGAGCCGTCGCTGGAACCGCCCCTAGCAAAATCGCAAAGAGAATGTGAACGAATTGAGGCATCGCTTATTATCCATCCGGTGGCTGCAAACTTTGCACGAGTCCTGTGAGGTCGGCCTCTCGTTAGTAATCCTCAATGAGCGGAGCGGTTGTCAGCAGACTCGACCTTCTCGCAAACGGAGGATTCAGAGAGCGCTTTCGGCCTCGGACTGAAATAGCGCAAATGCAGGTGTACTTGCTTCTCGAAATTCGTTCTCAAATGCTCTTCTCGCATCACCGTGCCAGCAACGACTTCTGAGAAGAAATTGATGATAAAGAAGCGAGTAGTCAAGAGCCAGGCCGCAGATCAAGGCATGCTGATCGGCTATGCCCGTGTTTCGACACAAGACCAAACTCTTGAGCTGCAGATCGAAGCACTTCAAAAAGCCGGCTGCAAGAAGATCTTCGAAGACAAAGTCAGCGGCGGTCGAGCGGAACGCCCTGGTCTCGCGTCGTGTGGAAGCTGGACAGACTTGGGCGAAACGTCAAGAACCTGGTCGATTTGGTGGGCGAGCTCCAGAAGCAGGGTGTCCAGTTCAGAAGTCTAACCGACTCCATCGATACTGGCACAGCTTCGGGCCGCTTCTTCTTCCACGTGATGGCGAGCCTGGCTGAGATGGAAGGGAACTCACCGTTGAACGAACCCGCGCCGGACTCGAAGTCGCCCGCCAACTCGGGCGAGTGGGCGGGAGGAAAAGGCAGATGACGGAAGGCAAGATCAAATCTGCAAAGAAGCTGCTCGCCAGTGGTGTTCCGCCCAAAGACGTAGCGAGTAACCTCGGAGTGTCTGTGCCCACACTCTATAGATGGATTCCAGCGTCCACACACTCCTGATGTGGTTTTTCTCATCTTCTGCCGAGTCCATTGATGACGAGAAGACGAGTTCGCGTTACCGATCGCTCTCAAAGAGAGGCGAACATGACCAGGGCGTCTACGCGGTCTGATGGAAGGACTTGTTCACGAACGCGCAATTGAGCCGGGAGCGACCTTCATGCACGGTGAACGCCAAGCAGCACATCTGCTTTCCGATCGCCTTGACGGGATCGGCCCGAAACAGTCGCGGCACCTCCTGCGGAACTTGGCATGACGCGCTACGAAATCCCCCTGGATAGCCGACTGGTGGGGTGGCTGCGGGAGAATCTTGGCGGGAACATCCGTAGTTCTGACTTGAGCGACGCAGAGGAATACGACTTCTGGCTTGATCGCCTGCAATCTCTCTGTGAACTGGCCGGAGTGCTGCCGACGGTGTTTGACCCAGCAGCGTTGCTCCGAGTGGTCGCAACGCTAGAAAGAGACCCAGTCAGCTAGTATGACCGCGAGCATAACCTGCCTCAACATGGCACTGGCCGCAGGCACAAGACTGGATGGACCGGGACCCCCGCTTAGGTCGACAGATATAAGAACACACCGAGACCGCTTTAGAACGTTGCCGGGTAACCAACCCATTGATGCCTGAGCTTTGTCATGAACTCAACGAACCGGGGATCTTGTCGAAGTTTCGATAGATTTGCGTCGGTTTCGAACAGTGGGTAGCAAGGAAACCCGTCCATAGACGCGAAATCCAACCACTTCACGGCCTGCTCCGGCTTGTCCATAAGAGCGAAAGCGATAGCGATGTGGTAAGCAGAGTGATGAAAGTGACCAAATCCCTTTCCTGTCCTTATGGCCACTTCAATTTTGGTTTCCGCCACGGATTCTTCGCCCGCCGAAGCGGCTAATACCGCTTGCATACTGATAAACAGGGCGCCATCATCTTCTGGGTAATCCGTCAATAACTGATCGATCAGTGCGGAAGCCTCTTCGCTTTTCCCGAGGTTGAAAAGAACCCAGGCGGTTTGATAGCCGATCAACGACGGATTCACGTCCTGCGGGATGGTACGTAGAACGGCCAAAGCTTGTTCATGCTTCCCTTGAAATGCGAATGTCTGTGCTGTCCGGTAGATTGCGAGGTTATTGTTCGGGTTCGTCAAGGCTGCTTCTTGCGACTCGCGTAAAGCGTCTTCAAAATAACCGATGTGGCAGTAGATCAGTGCAAGCTGATTTCGCGCCTCATCCAAATTGGGATTCAGGGCGACGGCCCGCCGATACTCTCGAATCGCTTTTCCATGAGGAAAATGGTTCGCCGGCGTCCAAAGGAGGCGACCTCGGGCGAGGTAAGCAACGGCTAAATGTGGATCAATTGACAGTGCCTTCTCCACAGATACGAAGGCCTTCTCCTGCCACTGTCTCTCATGTGGAGCAAAAAGAAAAAGCTTCCACACGTATGTCTGAGCAACTTCCGCATAGGCCAACGCAAAGGTTGGATCAATAGCGATTGCGTGCTCGAACGCCAACATCGCGGTTTCATTGTCCGCTTTATTTTGATGCTGGGCATAGAAGCGCCCACGCAGATAGCAATCGTACGCCTCCGGGTTAACTGTGAGCGCAGAGTTAAATTGCATCTGCTCGTGGGGAGTCAAGTCGGCGCGAATCTCGGCCGCGATCGTTGAGGCCACTTCTTTTTGCACGGACAGTATCTCGCCGAGGCCCCGATCATAGTTGTGGGACCAAATCTGGGCTCGATCTGGCAGCTGAAAGACCTTCACGGCGATCCGCACCTGGTCGGCGAGCCTTATCACTGATCCTTCGACGAGCATGTCCAAGTGCAATTCGCCCGCACTTCCAGGTTGAGAGATGACGGAGCCAAGAAACACCTTCAGTTGATGGATCCGGGCAAGTTCACTGATCAATGCTTCAGTTAGAATCTCGGCGAAATAGTCTTGTGAATCATCGCCGGAAGTATTTTGTAGCGGGCTTACAGCGATCGACCTGGTCTGGAATAAGGGGAAAATTCCAGGGTGTTCCTGGCAGATATCGGCTGGCCGCTGCTGGCGAATGGATGGGACCTGGCGATCGCCAGCGGCCTCGATTGTCATATGGCTGCCGAGCGACGACGAAGGAGCGCCGGCGCCAGCTTCGACAACCAGTTGATTGGCAGCGTGCGCGAAGTTCACTTGAGCGACGGAGCGACTCCTCGCCTCAGGCAAGGAGACTTCGGTCTCATCGACTGGAACGGGAGCCACAAGCTCCGCGTCCGCGATGAAACGGTAGCCTCGCCGGGGTGCAGTTTGGATGTACCGCGGCGAGGCCGCTGAATCGCCGAGCGCCTCTCGCAACCTGTTCACCGCGTTATTAAGGCCGTGGTCAAAGTCGCCGAACGAGTCGCCCGGCCATAATTGCGAGCGCAATTCCTCACGGGTCACTAACTCGCCGCGCCGTTGTACCAGCAGGACCAGCAGACGTGCCGGTTGTACCGCAAGCCGCTCCTGTCGACCTTGGCGGCTTAGGCAACAGGTTCTTAGATCCAGCTCGAAGGAGCCAAAACGAACTGCTCTCGCTTGTTGCGGAGAACTGATCACAGGGAATCCTCAAGCGTCCGCAGAGTGCCTTTGAGCATATAGGACCCTGCCTGCGGTCACAAGAAAATCTACGTCACTGATAAGCACGGGCTTGCTGAGGGATGATTCGGGGACAGAATCGAGAGATCTCCGTGATTGCACTCGGGAAGCGATTCGCGCAAGGTAGTTCCCTCCAACAGGAGCTACTAGGAGTCCTTCATGAAAACGTGTCTTTTCGGATCGGTACGGTTCGCCGTACGCGTCACATTTCCCCTGGCGATCTACTTAGCCTTTATGCTGCCCTTGCGCCTCCAGGCGCAAAACGTGGTGACGCAGTGGAACAATATTGCGATTACACAGGCACGCGCCAGCACCGCGCCGGGGGCACCTTCCTCCGGGGCAACAAGCCTTTACGTCGCCTACGTCGAGCTTGCGGTGTACGACTCGATGGTTGGTATCGAGGGCAAGTACGAGCCCTACAAATACAGCGTTCCTGCTGCCAGAGACGCATCGCCCGAGGCCGCTGCGGTGGAGGCCGCCTATCGCATGCTGCTGCATCTGCTGCCCGACAGGGCAGTTGCTCTTACCGCGGCGTACAACCTGTCGATGGCGGCGATCCCGGATGGACCCGCCAAAACCGCGGGTCAATCTGTCGGGCTGTTTTCTGCCAATACACTTATCTCCTTGCGCGCTGGTGACGGCCTCGGGGTTCCCTGGCCGTACACGTATCCATCCACACCCGAGCCCGGCGTCTACATCCCAACGCCCGGGGTAACTTCGCTCGTGACGCCGTGGGCAGGCCAGATGAGACCATTCACTTTCAACAACCCCGCCCGGTTCCTGCCTGATGAGCCACCTCCCGCCTTGAAGAGCCGGAGATGGGCCGAAGACTACAACGAGGTGAAGTTGCTTGGAGCAGTGGACAGCACCGTCCGCACGGCCGCCCAGACCGAAATCGGCCTGTTCTGGACCGATCACACCACTACCCAGTACGGACGCATGCTGCAATTGCTGGCTATGCAGGAGAAGATGAGCCTTCTGGACAGCTCGCGCCTGATGGCGATGTCTTTCACTTCGCTCGCCGACGCTTATATCGGCTGCGTCAACGCCAAGTACCACTTCAGCTTCTGGCGCCCGGTGACGGCGATTCGCAACGGCGACATCGACGACAACGAGCTAACGGTACCCGACCCGGCATGGACCCCGCTGGGCGTCACGCCCGGGCATCCCGAGTATCCCGCCGCCCATGCCTGTCTCACCGGTTCCCTCGCAAACACGCTGGAGCAATACTTTGGAACACCGCACGTGCACCTCACCGTCAGCAGTGCGGTCACGAATACGACCCGCTATTTCGACAATGTTCATCAACTTGAACGCGAGATAGACGGTGCACGCATCTATGCCGGCCTTCACTACCACCACTCCCTGGTCCAGGGCTTTCTCCTGGGTCACAAGGTCTCTCACAACGTCACTACCAACTACTTCGCCCCGGAGAGGAAGCACCCGAAGGACTGAAGCCCGTTGAGCGATCACCCACTCATGCAGCGACCCATAGTGCATGAGTGGGAGACATTTGGCTCGGCCTTCTCCGCTGGTTTCCCTGCCTGTTAGTACTGATAACCGAGCCTATGGGTGGCACGGATGAGTAGGTCGCTCCCATAGGCTTCCGCGTATGCATGAAGGACGCCGGCATACTGGACGGCGATCTCTTGGTTGTGGATCGTGCGGCCAAGCCGAGCAACGGGAGTGTGGTCGTCGTGGCAGTCAATGGTGAGTACACGGTGAAGCGGCTGCGCCGCGGTCCTGATTGCGTATGGCTCGACCCGGCAAACCCTAAGTACCAGCCGATCTGCGTGTCGATCGGGGAAGAACTGCACGTCTTCGGCGTGGTCAAACACGCCATTCACACGATGCGATGAGCCATGGAAGAGGTCTTCGGGCCTTCTACTGCAACAACTTCAACGTCTCCTGCGAGCGCGTCTTCCGGCCCGATCTCGAAGGCGTTCCCGTCATCGTGCTCTCAAACAACGATGGTTGCGCCGTAGCTCGTTCGTCGGATTATGTGGAATCCATTCGTTTGTCAAATTTGTGTCGACTCTTCGAAAGGATGTTCGCTGCAAGGGCCGTAGATGCCGACAAATGCGTTTCCCCTCACCTGTTCCGGTCGACTCATCCCGTTCTGGTCATCGGCGAAGCGAGACGCTTGGACGATGCCTGCCCACTCAGACCTCATCAGAGAACAAGACGTGGATCGGTGTCGGCTTTTCTTCCGCTGGTTCGCAAAGTCCGGATCTGCTCGACGAAAACGGTTTCCAGCTCCTGCAATGTCTCAGTCGGTGTGCCACCAGTGAACTCCGCGAAGTCGTGGACCATATGCATCTGGTCGTAGTAGCCGAACTCATGTGCCACATCCGTCCAGGATTTAGCGGTGGAGCGCGCTTTATCGGTAAGGGCCGCTTCAAACCGGGCGATTCTCGCGAAGAGCTTGGGGCGCATTCCCACTTCCTCGGCGAATCTGCGTTGAAACTGGCGCATGCTCATTCCGGCCGTGTCCGCGAGAGCGAGGATGTTCACGCGACCGCTGGCAAGGATGACCTGTTCTGCCGTAGCGGAAATGCCACCAAATGGGCGCGACCGCAGAGACTGACGCAGCAGGAAGCTATCCGTCACACGCACACGCTCGCCAAACGACCTGCACTCACCCAGCCGCTCCCGGAGCTGCGTAATCGAGCTTCCCAGGACCGATTGAGCGTCATAGTCTTTGTCTGTCACCTCTCGCGTGCAGATGGAGAACAGCCGATGCAATCCATCCGGCTGAAACATGATCACGAACGATTCGAGACTCCCTCGAAGGTGCATCTCGACGCGACGATAGGTCTGCAGACCGACAACCACCGTTTTAGGAGCTTTCAATAGCACCGCTTGGTTGGCATAGCGAACATCGACCGGATCGCCAAGATCGAACTCGATCATGGGCGTAGCGCGGGCAGGGACGGGATGCACAACGACACGGTCGCCGATCTGGACCTTTCGCTGAACATAGAATCGAACGAGCTTCGAAAGATTCGGCGAAGGCGCGCAAAAGCGAACCTGGAGCATGGACGTCTCCTCCCCCACTCAATCTCAGGACGGTCGAGGGGCGTGCTGCCGCGCCTATGGTGCCATATCGCCGCGCCAATGTCATGCAGAAGGACCTTGCAGGTTACGGAGCCAGCCAGGAAACGAGATGGTGCCAGGCTGAACTGGTGCCGATCGGACCCGCCTCGAGCGGTCCAGAGACAATCCGCAACGCCGCGAGTCCCCATGTGAGCCGGTGAACCCGCCCCTGGTCCAGCAGATCTCTCCCGACTGCGGCCAGCACAAACATCGAGATCGGGACAATCACAATGGCTCCGGGCAGCGATGTCAGCGACGGCGTGTGACCGATCAGGTGAGTCAGCGGAGCAGGCATCAGTTCTATGTTTGCGAACAGCATCAGGCGCTTGTGAAGCTCCGGCCTGCGCCGGTAAGCCACGGCAGCGATCGCCAGTACAGAAAAGATCAGCAGATTGCTCAGCGGGAACACGGCTTCGTATGCTGCATCCCCTGCGACGTGAAGATCCCCGCTCAGATCGAACCCACGCCGTACCATCGCGATTGTGACTCCATACGCCAAGGGGATCATCAACGCCAGGATGGAAAGCGAGGCTAAGCCGAGACTACGGTGAAGTCTCTTATAGCCAGTCGCGACCAGTCCACTCTGAACAAGAAAGAGGAGAAGCCACGCAAAGAAGACGATGCCGTGGGCGGCGACGAGCCCGGACACGGGTGCGTGCCGTCCAAGGGGGTGCGCCATCGAGGGCACAAATCCTGCCAGGGATGTGGCGATCATCGCCAGCGCCATCGCGGGGAAGAACCATCGCCGTACCAAGTGCCGTAGTCGCAATCCCGGTGCTATCGGAATGGATGCCGTGGCCATATGCGTCCTTGTGTTCACCGTGAGATTAACGACGCGCCCACTCGCTCAATAGTAAAAATGCGACTTACGAACAACTTCTCTGGTTTGCTCCTGGATGATCGGCAAATCGCAGCGGTAGCGGATGCCTACGAGGAAGATTCATGCTCGCTGTGGGTTTTCATGCGTAAACTCTCGGCAAACGACTTCATAGGAGGCTCTATGTCTTCAGTCACCGGCTTTGACGGTGCGTTTGTTCGAGCGAATGATCCAGAAGCTCTGTACGAATGGTAAGAGCGGCATCTCGGCCTGACGAGGTCCGAAGGGTGCTTCGCGTTTCCTGCCTCGATGCAGCGCGCCCACATCGTCTTCGCCTTCTTCCGGCAGGGCGTCTCGGCAACGCTCCAGCCGTGATTGAGCACCTGAATGTAGAGGAACCGTAAAGCGGCGAGCCGCTGCGTCACGGTGTTCGGCGCCAGCTTCCAGGTGCGGAACATCGCAGCCTGGTACTGCCGGATGTGTTCGGTTCCGAGCCGGTCGGGTGGACAGCCGAAGTAGCGAGCGAAATGCTCAACGGTGCGGATGTACGTGCGGGTCGTCGATGGAGCGTAGTTGCGGCGCTCCAGCTCCTCAAGCATGATCTGGAGTAGACGGGTCACAGAGAAACCTCCTCCTCTGCGAGAAACGCTAGATCAATATCTTTGCCGCTCGCACAGCCCACGCGCATGCATCCGCCGCGAAGCGGCTTCGTTCAAGTCGGCTTGTCGTCAGCAGTCACCGAAAAGCGGGAGTCGGGCATGACGTGAGCTTGGCGACCAACCTTTCATGACCAGCTACTCCGTCCTCCACGGCCCGCAGCTCGTCTTCGTTCAAGGGAATCTCGGAGGTCTCGACCATGATCAGCGGAACACATTGAACTTCGGCTATAGCGCTTCCCTGCCCCGAAAGGTCACAACGTCAGCCGATGTTTCCTACGGCTCAGGATTCCACAACGGCTCACCCAACACCTTGTATCCGGGCGACTATCTACCCCAGCACACGACGTTCGACCTCTCAGCAAGCAAGGTTCTTCGACAAAACACCACCCTTTCAGTAAACCTGCTGAACGTGGCCAACCGGCGCGTCCTGCTGGACAACAGCCTCACCTTTGGGAGCTTCCACTACAACGACCCACCCGAAATTTATGGCGAGCTGCGATTCCGATTCCATTATTGAGCCCGCTAACACTTGTCGGCCCTTTGCCCTCTGATAGGTTCGAAAGAGTGAACCTCCGCAAAGTCGTGATGCTCGTCGCTTTGCTGAATCTGGCCTACTTCGGCGTGGAGTTCGATGTAGCCAGGTCCATTGGCTCCGTCACTGTTCGCCGACAGTGTTGACTTCCTGGAAGACGCCTCACTCAATATCCTCATAGCTATCGCTTTAGGATGGGGGGCCAGCAATCGAGCGCGGCTCGGCATGGCCCTTGCCGGCATTTTGCTCATCCCCGGCCTCGCCACCTTTTGGACGGCTTGGGAAAAGGTTCACAGTCCGTTACCGCCTGCGCCGCTACCCTTTTCTGTAACTGCGGCCGGAGCTTTGGTCGTCAACCTGTCCAGCGCCTTATTGCTGGCACCGTTTCGCAAGCACAGCGGAAGCTTTACACGTGCCGTTCCTGTACTTCCGCAATGATGTTCTCGCGAATGTCGCGATGATTGCGACCGCCCTCGTGACGGTGTACACCCGCACGGTTGGCCCGATCTGGTCGTCGGGCTTGGAATTGCGGCTTTGAATGCCGATGCCGCGCGCGAGGTGTGGACCGCCGCTCGTAAGGAAGGCCAGGCTGCCGAGGTTTGAGGAAGGCTGTCAGGCATCGAGAGATCGCACCTCGAATCGTCCAAAGCGCAGTGCAAGGGCGGGCAAGACAAGCAGATTGAGCGCCGTCGATGTAACCAGCCCGCCGAGAATGACGATCGCCAGCGGGCCTTCGATCTCCTGTCCAGAGCGGCACCATTACCGATGGCCAAAGGCAACAATCCCAAGGCGGTGACGAGTACGGTCCTCAGGATCGGTGTCAGCCCTTCCGACACCCCCCTGAGCGGCGGTTCGATAGCCCCACTGCTTGCCTTCGACTTCTACCAGGTGCTCATAGTGCGAGAGGAGCATGGTCGAGTTGCGCACCGTGATCCCAAACAGGGTGACGAATCCGATCATGGCTCCCAGGGATAGCTGGCCGCCTCCGGCGAAGACAGCGAGTACGCCTCCGACCAGAGCAAAAGGGATGTTTGCCAGCACCAGGATGAGGTTGCGCCAGTTCATCAGCACGACTGAGAGCAGCAGGTGCGTTGAACTCGAGCCAGGCAAAGGGTCGCGTTGAGCGAGCGAACCGCACCGCGACGAGTCTACGGACCAGACTTCGAGTCGAAAACGCCGGAGGCGGCCGCGGTGGAAATGACGGTCTGATGGAAAGCGTGGAACGATGAAGCCGTCCCACTCTTCCCACAGACCCTGGAAATCACCAAAGAATGGTGATTTCACACATTCCCACCGCACGACTGCTACGACGCACTATGATGACAAAATCGTTTTGCAGAAACGACGACACTTACGCTTTGCAGCAACACGAAAGCTCCGCCCTGAGCTGGTTGCATCTACACGCATCAAACGTCTTCAGTAGGCGAGAACGAGCGTGAGGGAAAGAATGAAGTACTTTGGCGTGTGGTCCACGGCGCTTGTTTTGTGCGTCGTATCCGGTTCAGCCTCGGCATTGCAGACAGCGCAGCCGTCACAGACAGTCCAACAGACGTTGGCCATGGTTGAGACCCTCCCCGAATCACCCGGTGCTCTCCTACAGGTCGCGCCGCAGATCTTGACCCCTGAGCTCCGTGGAACCGCGCGTGTTGAAGGTGTCATCCTAGACGCGAATAACAATCCGGTTCCGGACGCAAAAGTCACACTCTCTGCCCGCGGCCGCTTTGAGGAGCGCTCCGTAACTACCGGGGCCGACGGAGCGTTCTCCTTCTCCGACCTACCCATCGAACAGTTCCGCCTCACCATCGTCGCAACGAGCTTTGAAAGCTTTACCTCACCCGAGTTTGCCGTCAAGGCCGGCCAGACCGTGATCGCGCCCCGGACCTCCCTCAAAGTCTCCTCCATATCCACCTCCGTCGACGTCGTCGCTGACTCCTCCCAGGTCGCCGTTGCCCAGGTCCAGGAGCAGGAGCAGCAGCGCGTCTTCGGGGTCTTCCCCAACTTCTACACCAGCTACATCTGGAAGGCTGAGCCCATGCCTACCAGGCTGAAGTACCGCCTCGCCTCCCGCGCCATCATCGACCCATTCACCCTGCTCATCGTCGCTGGGGTCGCCAGCGCCGAGCACTACAATGGCACTTACCCCGGCTACGGCCCCGGCATTGGAGGTTACGGCAAGCGCTTCGGAGCCGCCTTTGGAGACGCCCTGACCTCCCGCATCATCGGGAGCGCCATCCTCCCTTCGGTCCTCCATCAGGATCCCCGCTACTTCTACCAGGGCTCGGGAAGCATCGCATCCCGCAGCACCCACGCCGTCGCCTCCACCTTCATAACCCGCGGCGACAACGGCAAAACACAAATCAACTTCTCGCACCTCATGGGCAGCCTCGCCGCTGGCGCAATCGCCAACGCGTACCACCCCACCTCCAGCCGCGGTCTCGGCCTCACCTTTGAAACCTTCGGCATCTCCACCGGCGCAAACGCATTGGGCAATTTGTTTCGGGAATTCGTTCTCCGCGGCCTTGAGCCTTCGGTACCCGTCTTCGCGAACGGAAAGCACTAATCGGAGGTCAGCTCCCGCCTCCATCTCTCTTCCTGCAAACCCTTCGGCTCGCTTGTTTGCCCGAAATGGCGGCCTTCGCTCGTTTTTGAGTACTCTCCAAGGAGCTCACGACGACCTATGTGCAATCACACTCGTTCTCTGTAGTGTGCTTGCGTTCGAGCTGCGCTTCATCCTAGCTCCTTAGCTTTCCACAAAGCATTCCGGAGGACCGCCGCACTGCGATGCAAGTCCTGCATTTCAGAATCGCTGAGCGGCAGTTCTAGAACCTTCTCGACGCCATGTGAGCCGAGAACACAGGGAGTGCTCAGACAAACGTCTTGCAACCGATATTCTCCATTCAGCCGGGCTGAGACCGTAAGGACCGAACGCTCATTGCGCAGTATTGCTTCGCATATCCGCTCAATACAGGAGGCAATGGCGTAGCAGGTATTTCCTTTCAGCTCCAGCACCTCTGGTCCAGCGTTTCGAACCTCTTCGAGAAGCTCATTAGAGGAGGGAAGATCCTCGGCGCCAGGGTAGCTGGCAAGGGGCATTCCAGCCACCCGAGTTCCACTCCAGACCGCCACGGAAGAATCTCCATGTTCGCCAATGACATAACCATGCACAGAGCGTGCCTCAATGCCAAGTTTTTCACCCAGCAAGGTACGAAGACGATTGGTATCGATCACTGTGCCTGAACCAATTACCTGCGAATGGGGAAGGCCTGATTCCTGCTGCGCGATATAGGTCAGGATGTCCACAGGATTGCTGGCGACGAGCAACACACCGGCGAACGTCTCCGCTTTGAGCTTCCGGATGCAGTCGCGGAGGATCTCCGCGTTTTTCTCAAGTAGCTCCAAGCGAGTTTCTGCTTTGTCCGAACTCGCGGCCCCTGCGGCAAAGATGACGATGGCGCTCTTTGCAGCGTCCCGGTAATCGCCTGCGATGACCTTCACAGGCTGGCCGAGAGGTACGGCATGCTGGAGATCGCTTGCCTCACCTTCCGCCTTCCGCGGGTCCCGATTGATTAGCACGATTTCACGAGCTGTGCCCTTCAAGACCAGGGCATACGCGCAGGTCACACCCACTGCCCCGGCTCCAATGATCGTGATGCGCGAGCCTTCTGTCGTACTCTCTTGGCAATCTGTCATGAACTTCTCCTAGTGTGGCTAAGACGCTCCCTTTGTTCGGTTCCGCGCAGAACAGCAGAGGTACGGACCAGAACCGGCTCCCACCTTCTAATCTTGGTGCTCGCAGCGCTCAGGGCCACTCAGAACTGTCGCGTGCGGCAGGAAAGAAGGCGAAGCCATTCGCGATCCGCGAGGGTGTTACGGCGGTGAGTCCTGTCAGCAGGCCGGCTGGAGCAGCGAGAGCTGCTGGGTCGGCGGGGTATGCGGGAGAGCAGGCGTAACGGGGAGCGCGGCTTCGTATACGGAGTCGAGTTGCGAAAGAGAGCCAATCCGTTCCGCATCGTGGCGAAAGCTGTGGCGCATGAATCCGGGCTGGTCAGTCGCGAGATAGCAAGCGCCGAAGGCAGCATAAACGGCCGGCTGATAGAAGATGAGCGGCAGGGCATACTTTACGTCAGTCACGGCTGCTTCGCAGACGCCTTTGGTACGGCCAGCATGCAGATGGCCCGCGCGGTTGTGGCGTGGAATATAGTAGACGCGCAATTGCAGACCAGGAGCTTGACGGCTAAGTATCCAGAAATGGTTTGCTACGCCATGAGGTGTACTGATGCCGAAGTCGGGGACGAGGTGGCGTTGAAAGGATTTGGGGAAGTATAGACCCAATACCTGGCGAGCGAAATCAGAGCAGTTGCTGGAGAAGACAGCATAGCGAAAGAGGCTGCCGCCTTGCTGGATGCGCTCCAGCACCCGGGCATCCTGTTCCGGAGTGGTGTGGATGCGGAGCACGTAGGAGCCACGGTGATTGAGGCGGCCAATGTATTTGCGGCCGTAGTTGATGGGAATGGCGGGGTAGGTTTGGCTCAGCGTCTCAGACCACGCGGCGGTTTCTTGCTCGCCGGGTGCTCCTTCGAGATACAGTTGCGCGGGGATAGTAGCCCATCCCTGCGCTGCCCAATAGGACGTGCTGCTGAGCACGACTCCGTTGCCGCCCGAGCAAGGGGTGACAGCACCTTCGCTGCCGACGCAGGCGTTGCTTATCCAGATGGCGAGGTGGCCGGAGTCACTCCAGAAACCTTTGTAGCCTGCGGGATCTTCTACCAGCAGGGCCATGTCTGCACGGCACATGGAGGCAACGCAGACAATAATAGCTATGCAAGCGAAAGGAAACAGGCGGAAGCTTTTCATCGGCGTAGGTTGCGTTCGAGTGCGAGGCAACGTACGCCTGTCATGAAGCAGACGCGAATCGCCTGGAGAGAGTTGGCTAGCCGCTGCGAATCCAGTCCCTCGGGCGTCTGCGGGCCCTCGCCCCTGCGGGCGAAGGCCTTGAAAGCCTTTTGACCAGCGCTATGCCGAAGACTTCAGCTCGCTGAGCCTCTTCTTAGGAGGCTTTCCAAATCGCCCAACGCCTTTGTAAATCCATCGATGCCCGCCGTGAGCTTGTCGTGCGACATGCAATCGGCAGCGTGCATTTCCTCAAATACCTTCTCGTTCGGTGATCTTCTGAATGGGAAGGTTCTGGGCCTTTGTTGGATCGAGCTTGCGTGGGAGTTCACCGGTCAGCGTATTCAGCTCGCCGAGCAGCTTTGGCGAGATTGTCAGCAGGTCGCAGCCGGCAAGCTCTGTAATCTCACCAACGTTGCGAAAGCTTGCACCCATTATCTGAGTCTTGTAGCCCGAACCTCTTAAGTAGTTGTAGATAGCGGTCACGGACTGTACGCCGGGGTCCTCGGCACCTTCATAATCCTTGCCGGGGTCGACTTTATACCAGTCGAGAATGCGTGCCGACAAAGGGCGAGATCAGCGTGACCTTTGCTTCCGCACACGCCACCGCTTGATGCATCTCAAACAGAAGTGTCAAATTGCAGTGAATGCCTTTCTTTTCTAGCAACTCAGCTGCCTTGATCCCTTCCCAAGTGGATGCAATGTTGATGAGCACCCGTTCGCGGGGAACACCAGTTTCGTCGTACTGGTTGATCACGTCACGGGCTTCCGCCATGGTCTTCTCACGGTCGTAACTGAGACGAGCGCCCATCTCCATTGAGACTCGTCCAGGTACCATTTCAAGGATCTTGCGTCCAAACGCAACCGCAAGAGTCTTGACGGCGAGTGCGGCCACCTCTTCGTCTGACGCGTTCTTGCCTCCACGCTGCCGGGCCGTTCTCAGAACATCGTCAACGATCGGTTGGTACTCGCCCTTCTCGGCCGCACATTCGCCCGAACACTACTCCCCTCCTCGCGGCGTTCTGCGGCAGAGCTTGTGCTCACCATGTTTCTGGTTCTCACCGTGCTGGGCGTAACGGATATCAAGGCGCCAGTGGGCTCGCCGGTCTGGCCATCGGTCTTGTCCTGACCTTGATTCAAGGTAGAGGTATTTCCATCACGAATACATCCGTGAACCCCGCCCGCAGCCTTGGGCCGGCGGTGTTCGTGGGCGGATGGGCGCTTTGGACAGCTATGGATGTTTATCGTTGCTCCGCTCGTGGGAGCGATGATTGCGTCGCTGGTGTACAGGCTCTTTGAGCAGGAGCCTCCGATCATTACGACCGCTCATGCCGAACGGTCGTTGGCAACAGAGCAGCGAACTCGAGCGGAGCACGCAGCGAAGCTGCCGGAGTTGCAGAGGGACGACTGCACGATGTGTCAGCCCACGCTTACCTGAAGTTATAGAATCGGATGATAAGGGCGTGCAAGCGATGAGGCTTTCTGACGAAATCTTCGAGGTCGAACCGTGATTGCGATGCTCGAGGGTGAGGAGTTTGTGATCTATGCGCTTGATACGCAGCCGCCTCGGGAGCATCCGGTTCGGGTTGTTGGAACGTCGGCTTCACCGTAACGAGTTGTCAAATGCCATGGTTTTGTACCGGTGTTGTCCGTCATGTAAGCGGGGCCTACTCTCGCAGGAGATTCGGCGGGAGAGCCGAGGATCCGATGCTTCGATCTGTCGTTCGATGCTGCTCCGTTGCTCTTTTCTGCCTCGTTGCCTCGGGACGTTTGGTGAGTCAAACGCCGCCGGCGTCCAATGATCCCGTCTACACACTGCATGCGAACAGCCGGCTGGTGCTGACGGACGTCACCGTCACGGATCGCGCGGGCCATCCAGTCCACAATCTCCCCGCCACCGCGTTTCACATGTACGAGGGCAAGACTCCACAGGAGATCGCGTCGTTCGAGGAGCACAAGGGGCTGGCGTACTCGCCCACAAACAGCGGTATGGCGCCGCCGAAGGGCGTCTACAGCAATGACTTTCTGCTTCACGCGCCGCCTGTCCTGAACATCATCGTGCTCGATCTCACGAATCTGGGGCTTGAAGACCAGATGTATCTCAGTTTTCAGCTTTCGTTATTCCTCAAGCATCTGCCGGAGGGCGAGCCGCTTGCCATCTATGAGCGCGACGGGGCGATCGGCGTCTTTCTCCAGAGCTTCACGACCGACCATGACCTCCTTGTGAAGGCTCTTCATCGGGGGCTGCCACGATTTCCACCGCGAGGTGCGGAGTATCTCAGCGACATCGATACGTTGAGGCAAGTTTCGGCTTACCTGGGGGAAATGCCGGGACGAAAGAATCTACTGTGGTTCTCGGGCGGCTCGGCTGCGTTTCTTGTTCCGGATGCGACGCAGTATCAGGATAGCGAGTCGTGGCGACGGCTGTACGACTCGCTCGAGGCCAATCGGATTGCGGTGTACCCGATCGACGCGCGCGGGCTGGTTGTGGCCTCCGATTTCGGCAGTCCCTCGCCTGTCCCCAGCAGTACGAGTGATCGTTCCGCGACGGCCGCGAGCGGCATTAGCTCGGCCTCGACCGGGCAGCATGGGTTGATGAACGAGGTGGCCGAGGCGACGGGCGGCCGAGCGATCTACAACAACAACGGTCTGGAGCAGGCGGCAGTTTCGGTCACGACGAACGGGGCAGAGTTTTACAGCCTGACTTACTCGCCGCGCAACTACAAGCAGGACCGAAAGTGGCATAAGGTGCGCGTAACGCTCGACAGCCCGGAGTACACGCTGAGCTATCGCCGTGGGTACTTTGCCGATGGGGTGAATACGGATCTCGCGAAGGCTCACGGTTCCGGCACGCGCATGATGACCGGCGGCGGCGACACCACGCCGGTGGAGGACGGACGGGTGGCGCCGATCATTTTCAAGGCGCGGGTTGTGCCGACCTCTGAGCTGGCCAGTGCGCCCCCGGTCGCGGGGTCTGCTGCGCCGGCGAAGTTGAAGCGTGGGACTACACCGTACTCTGTCCGGTACGCGGTGCCGGTCGACGCGGTGACCGTCACACCGGTCGCCGGAGCAAAGACGGTGAAGCTGCTCGTGGCAGCGTTTGCCTTCAGCCCGACGGGCACGATCCTGGAGCGGCATGTCGAGCGCTTCACGCTGGCGATCAATGAGGAGAGCTTTCGCGCGTATCCGCACGCGGAGCTCCCGCTCAACCAGAACCTGCAGCTCGGCAAAGGAGACGTGTATCTGTTTCTGGCGATTGTGGATGAAGTGACGGGACGCACCGGGGAGTTGCAGATCGCGATGCAGGTGCCGGCTGCACCGAAACAGCAGAAGTGAGATCCACTCTTCCGGCCATGAAAACACCAGTGCGAGCTCCTGTGCACGCGATCCGCATCGGCATGGCAAGCTGGTCGATTCCTCGCTCATGTGCGGAGGACTTTGCCGGCGACGGATCGCACCTCGATCGTATGGGGTACCGGCTTCACCCTGAAGGTAATTTAGTTGATCGTACGGGAAGTCGCCATGAACTGCGGCTTCGGTCCGGTTGCTCCTCACGACCTACGCAGGACTTGTGCCCGCCTCTGCCACCAAGCTCGAGGTGAGCTTGATCAAATTCAATTTCTTCTCGGACACGTGTCCGTTCAGACGACGGAGCGCTACCTTGGCTGCAAGCAGCGACTCCGAATGCAGTCAACGACCGGATCGGGCTGGAGCCGCCCTGAAGGAGCGTCGCTCCTCCCTATACGACTCATCGGGACCAAATCCTGCTGCGATCCGCAGACGGATACAAGGTCAGACCGGTTCCTCCTGCGCCTATTGATGGAAGAACGTTGAGGACGGGCCTTCTCCGACTCCTCTTCGCTTCCTCCGAGGTCCATCCGTGCGATGAGACTGTCCGCGATGGTATAAGAATGCCAAACCTCGCTGTGGGGTCAGATCTTTTTTATGCTTGAGTGGTAGAAATTGTCCGAGCCCGTTCGACGTGGTTGTAGAACGGCAACCCTGCTGGAACCAACGACGAGGAGTTAAATGAATGCGTTTCAGGATGATGGTGATCCCGATGGGCATGAATGAGCGACATTCACAGGACGATTGAGGCCGTGTGGAAGATCGAGTCGACCCGTCTCACCGCCGGGATCGCCCGCGTCACCCGCGACATCGGCATTGCCGAGGAGCTTGCTCAGGATGCGCTTGTTGCGGCCCTCGAACAATGGCCAGAGAACGGTATTCCGGAAAAACCTGCGGCGTGGCTGATGACAGCAGCGAAGCGGCGCGCTATTGACGCTCTGCGCCGCGGCCGAATGCTTGAGCAGAAGCATGGAGAGATTGGGCGAGAAATGGAACACCAACAGCAGCGACTCGGTGAAGCAATGGATCACGCTCTGGACCAGGTGATCAATGACGACGTCCTTCGCCTCATCTTTATCGCCTGCCATCCGGTGCTGGCCGTCGAGGGGCGCGTTGCGCTCACGCTTCGCCTTGCCTGCGGCTTTACAACAGCGGAGATTGCAAGAGCTTTCCTGGTCCCGGAAAAGACGTTAGGCCAACGCATTTTTCGAGCCAAGCGGACACTTTCCGAGGCTCATGTTCCTTTTGAGACGCCGCGTGGTGATGAGTTGAAGAAGCGGCTTGAATCTGTGCTGTCCGTGGTCTATCTGATCTTCAACGAGGGATACACCGCATCCTCAGGAGAGGAGTGGATGCGGGCAGCACTCTGTGAGGATGCACTCCGGCTTGGGCGCATGCTGGCGGAGCTCCTTCCCGAAGAGTCCGAGGTCCACGGCCTTTTGGGGCTAATGGAGCTGCAGGCGTCGCGTGCCGCAGCGCGTAGCGGACCAGCAAGAGAAGCCGTTCTCCTGCCGGAACAGGACCGTTCTTTGTGGGACTCCGCACAGATCGAGCGAGGAATGGCTGCGCTCCATCGCGCGCAGAGCCTGGGTGGGGCCACCCACAGTTATGCCCTACAGGCGGCCATCGCTGCTTGTCACGCGCGAGCCAACACTGCAGCCGAGACCGACTGGGAGCAGATCGTGCTTCTCTATGACGCCCTACTTCAGATCAGCTCATCGCCGATCGTGGCGCTGAACCGCGCCGTGGCGGTCGGAATGGCACAAGGACCGGCGGCTGGGCTCCACGCCTTGGATACTCTCGCGGCTGAGCCTGCGCTGGCCAACTATCATCTGCTCCCCAGTGTCAGGGCAGATTTGCTTATGAAGCTGGGACGATATGCCGAAGCTCGCGAGGAGCTTCAACGCGCCATGACGATGACGGACAACCGCCGGGAACATGAATTGTTGTCGAAAAGGTTAAAGCAGGCGACGCTTATAGATTGACTTAAAAAACTTAGGCAATTTGTAGAATTCGGGTCAGGCCATTCGTCGAGATAGTGAAAGCAGGTCAGACCGGCCGGTCCGAAGACATTACAGAATCAAGGAGAAATCATGGCGCAATATTTGGTTGCGATTCACCACCCCGACAACTACGACCCGTCTCTCGAGGGCGAAGCGATGGAACGAGATATCGATGTGCTTAACGAAGAGATGGAGGCTGCTGGTGTCAGGGTCTTCGCTGGAGGCCTGCAGCCCTCGGCAAGGGCGAAGTCGCTGCGATTGCAGCCCAATGGCAAGGTGCTGATCACGGATGGGCCGTATTTGGAAGCCAAGGAGCACGTGGGTGGTTTTTGGTTGCTGGAGGCTGCCGATCTGGACGAGGCCCTCGACTGGGGGCGCAAGGCTGTAGTCGCGTGCCGGGCACCGGTTGAGGTACGCCAGTTCCTCCAAATGCCGGAGGACTCCACAGAGGCAGTTGGGCGGTAGTGGCAACACTGCCGTTGGCCACGGATGGACCATTTTGTGAGGCCGGCCTGGCCCACTCTCAGGAGGAAAACGATGCGGAAGAAGAAGAAGGTTGGCGCAATCGCAATCAACAGCTTCGCACTGCTTGTTGTGCTCGGCGCGGCGTTCCAGGCGATGGCAAAGGATGCCACGACACCGTATCCGAAGATGGCCCCGACCGACCAATACCTCATGACGGATCAGGATGCGGAAATAGCCCTGGCACGAAGTCCAGCGCCTGGGTCCATTTCACGCGATGCTGCATTGAAACATATGGGAACCCGCACTTTCGGATTCCAAAAGTCAGAATCAGGTGCGGACGTCCACGAACGTGCCACGATACACACGAAACCGTTTTTGCCTTTGACCGAGGTTTCGAACGATGAAGTCCAAGAACCAGTACCTCGGCACCCCGCTCGGAAACTCTGTCTATGCGACACAGCAGTCAGCACCACCAGTCGCTGCTCTTACGTCATCGGCTCCAGGTCAGACGGACGGTTCGGCCACGTACTAAACACCAGGAGCGCAGGATTGCTGCCCTGACTGCAGCTTCGCTCAGTGCTAGTGGTTCTCGAAGTGTACTTCGGTATGACAGAGCTCCGGGCGCGCGGCACACTCCGAACGGATACTCTCCGTACGGGCGCTGAGGCTGGCGTACTCGGCTAGCCAGAGAGCTTGGCCCGGAAGAATGCCGAGAATGAGCGTGGCGGCTGCGGCAATGGCAAGGCCGATCCCGGCGGGGACGCTGACCGGGCGAAGAGCGTTGAGCCGGGTTGTCTCCATTGTCGGGCGGGTATAGATGGCCGCCAGGAGACGGAGGTAGTAGAAGCACGCGACGCCGGAGTTGATCAGGCCGATCACCGCGAGCCAGACCTTGCCGGCGTGGAGGGCGGCGGTGAAGACGTAGAACTTGCCGAAGAAGCCCCCGGTGAAAGGAATGCCGATGAGAGACAACAGGAAGAACGCCAAGAGCGCGGCGAGGACAGGCCGCTTGAGGGCGAGGCCGGTGAAGTCATCCAGGGTGCGGGTCGGCTCCTCGTAGCCGCTGAGCTCCGTAATCACGGCGAAGGCGCCCACGTTCATCGCGGCATACGCGGCGGTGTAGAAACAAGCGGCGGCGATCCCATCGGCGGGAAAGGCGGTGAATGCGACCAGGAGGTATCCGGCATGCGCGATCGAGGAGTAGGCGAGCATGCGCTTGACATCGCGCTGGAAGAGAGCGCCAAGGTTGCCGATGCACATCGAGAGTGCGGCAAGGGCCCACAGCAGCGCACTCCATCGATGTTGCATGGAGGGGAAACCGGAGAACAGGATGCGGAGCAGGACGGCAAAGGCGGCGGCCTTCGGAGCGGTGGACATCAATCCAACCACCGGAGCTGGGGCGCCTTGGTAAACGTCCGGGGTCCACACGTGGAAGGGTGCCGCCGAGACCTTGAACCCAAGGCCGATGAGAATCATCGCGACGGCCATAAATGCGAGTCGGGGTGTTGCCGTGGTGGCGAGCCCGGCGGCAATCGCGCCGATGCTGGTCGATCCGGTGGCTCCAAAGGCAAGCGCTATGCCGTAAAGGAAAAATGCGGTAGCAAACGATCCGAGCAGAAAATACTTGATGGAAGACTCGGAGCCCGTCGCCTGACCCTTGCGGAATCCACATAGGATGTAGGTCGCGATCGACGAGATCTCGAGGCCGATAAACACGACCAGGAGTTCCACGGCAGAGGTCATCAGCATCATTCCGACGGCCGCAAAGAGATTGAGGGCGAAGTACTCGCCGGCATGGGTCGCATTGCCGCGGAAGTAGTCGAGCGAGGTAAGCAGGGTCACCATGACGACAGCGGCGATAAGGAGGTGGAACAGGACGGAGAAGGCATCTACCTGAATTGTTCCAGAGAACGCGCGGGTGGTCCCGAAGCCGAGCTGATACCAGCTGGCGCCGCCGGCAAGAACGGTGCCGCCGATAGCAAGCCAGCCAAGGGGCTTGCGCGAGGTCGTGGCGGAGAGGACGGGCTCGACCAGCATAACCAGGACGCCGGCAATGGTCAGGATGATCTCGGGAAGCAGGGCGAGGATGTTTGAGGACATTACTTCTTGGCCTCCGCGGCAGCTTCATCAAGTACAGGGACGCTGGTCTCTGAGGGGACGATCGACCCGGAGATTGTTGTGCTCTCAGCCTGAAAACCCTTGACCGGGGTCTGAGGCTGGGGAAGGGTTCGGGCGAGACTGGTTCCCGCGACGTCGATAGCGCGCATCCAGTACGGCGAGGCAACCCCCATCACAAGGAACAGAAGAACAAGTGGCCAAAGGGCGATGTGCTCGCGGGCGTTCACATCCCACCCGTCAACCTCTGCCGGGCGAAGGCCTGGCTCGCCGAAGAACACGCGCTGGATCGCCGACAGCATATAGGCCGCGGAGAGGATGACGCCGACCGTCCCAACCACGGTCCAGAGGATGTGGTGCGCGAAGATGGCCTGCATGCCGCCCGCGAGAATCAGGAACTCGCCAACAAAGCTGTTGAGCATCGGCAGTCCGATAAGGGCCAGGGTCGTCACGATAAAAAAAGTGACCATCCACGGAAGCTTGTCCGCGAGACCACCATAATCGCGCATGTCGTAGGTGCCGTAGCGCTCATAAAGGAAGCCGAGCAGCATGAAGAGGGCAGCGCCTGCAAGGCTCTCGTTGAGGATTTGGTATATTCCACCGTCCAGGCCGGAGATGGTAAACGTGAAGATACCGAAAACGATAAAGCTTAGCGCGCTTAAGGTCGCGTACGCGGAGAGGCGTTTCAGGTCCTTCTGGACAAGCGCGATGAGCGCACCGAAGACGATGCCGATGGCGGCGAGCGCAATCATCAGCGGGGCAATGCGGCGGGACTCATCCGGGAAGATGCTAAAGGAAAAGCGGAGGATCGAATAGAGACCCAGCTTGCCCGCGAGGATCATGACCGCCGCCGTTGGGGCCTCGGCGATCGCGTCCGAGAGCCATCCATGCAAGGGGAAGACGGGGACCTTGACGGCAAAGGCGAAGAGGAAGGCGAGTGAGGCGAGCCACAGGGCGGCGGAGTTCGACGAGATGCCGTGCGTCGAGGCAAGCTGCTGCAGCTGCGGCAGATCGAAGGTGCCGGTCTGGGCATAGATCCAAAGCATGCCGACCAGAAGAATGGCCGACGGAAGAAAGGCGTAAAGAAAGAACTTGATGGCGGCGCGGCGGCGGTTTTCCGTCCGGCCAAACGTTGCGATCAGAAGCGTCATCGGCATCAGCGTGAGCTCCCAGAAGGCATAGTAGAGGAACAGGTCGAGCGAGACGAAGACGCCGAGCATGGCGACCTGCTGGAGCAGGAGCAAAACATAGAACGTCTTGCGGCGGGTGTCGATAGCGCGCCAGGAGACCAGAACTCCGAGCGGGCCTAGCAAGCCGGTGAGTACCACCAGCCACATCGACAGGCCGTCGACGCCGATGTGGTAGCGGATCGCGGGCGAAGAGATCCAGGAAAGGCTTTGCTCGTACTGAAAGCTGTGCGGGTTGGCGCTTGCCGCGCTGTAATCGTAGTGGAAAGGGAGATGCAGCGTGAGCAGAAAGGTGATCAGCGTCACCGCGAGGGCTCCCCATTGCATGGTCCTGCCCCGGTCCGGAAGAAGCGCCAACGCGATGGCGCCGGCCAGCGGCAGAAAGAGAAGGAGGGTGAGGATGATGGGATCGAAGTTCATCGTTGGGTCAACAAGTCCTAGTGGAGCCAGAGGGTACGGCCGAAGATCATGACGGCGAGGACGGCGGCGGCCCCGAGAGCGAGCCAGCCCGCGTAGGAGCGAATGTTTCCGGACTGGATACGCCGTGTCAGATCGCCGAGACCCCGGGTGATGGCAGCCCCGGTTGCCGGTGCGCCCGACGCGATACCCCGGTCGATGCCGGCATAGAGGATCATGCGCGTGATCGCGAACATCGGGGTAATGATGAAATTCCGATAGAACTCGTCGACATAGAACTTGTTCGCCATCAGGCTGTAAAGAGCGGGGGCGCGCTGGGCGAGGGCCGCAGCGGTTCCGGGCTTGCGGTAGTAAAAGAGGTAGGCCATACCAAAGCCGAGAAAGGCGACGAGAACAGAGAGCGCCGCCAGGCCGAGTTCGAGCGTGTGCGAGACCTGGTCCGCGTTCACAGCAGCGGCTCCGTGGAGCGCGGCTGTGGAGGCGAACACAGGGTCGAGGAAGTGCTCGAAATGATTGGAGCCCCCCAGGGCTGCGGGAACGCCAACCCAGCCGCCGATCACAGACAAAATGGCGAGGACGACGAGGGGGACGAGCATGATCCAGGGAGACTCATGGACGCCATGCCCATGCGCTGCCTGTCCCATGTCGTGCTCGGCCTCCTGAGGGTCAGTGCCGGAGGCAGCCTGGTGGGCGGCGGGCTGGCCCAGGTGGTGCTCGTCGAACCGCTCTGGCCCGAAGAACGTCTTGAACCACAGGCGGAACATGTAGAAGGAGGTTAGGCCAGCGGTCACCAGGCTGGTAAACCAGAGGAGCTTGCCAAGCGGGTGGGGGCTGGCAAAGGTCTGGTACAGGATCTCGTCCTTCGAGAAGAAGCCGGCAAACGGGGGAATGCCGGCGATCGCGAAGACTCCCGCGGTCATGGTCCAGAAGGTGACCGGAATGCGCCTCCGCAGGCCGCCCATCACGCGCATGTCCTGCTCGCCTGAGAGCGCGTGGATGACAGACCCGGCAGCCAGGAAAAGGAGCGCCTTGAAGAAGGCGTGGGTGAGCAGGTGAAAGATCGCGGCGGAGTAGGCGGCGACGCCACAGGCAAGGAACATATAGCCGAGCTGCGACACGGTCGAGTACGCCAGGACGCGCTTGATATCGTGCTGCACCAGGCCGATGCAGGCGGCAAAGATGGCGGTCGCCGCGCCGATGATCGCAACCACGCCGAGCGCATAGGGCGAGCGGTCGAACAGGACGTGGGCCCGCGCGACCATGTAGATGCCCGCCGTCACCATCGTCGCCGCGTGAATCAGCGCGGACACTGGTGTAGGCCCTTCCATGGCGTCCGGCAGCCAGACATAAAGCGGGATCTGGGCGGACTTGCCGGCGGCCCCAAGCACGAGCAGCAGGGCAATCGCGGTCAGGAAGCCGCCCTTCCACTCGGGATGCTGTCCGATCGCGGCGAAGACGTCGGTGAAGTTAAGCGAGCCAAATCGAGAGATCAGCAGGAACATGGCGAGCAGGAAGCCGAAGTCGCCAATCCGGTTCACGACGAAGGCTTTCCTGCCGGCGTTGGCCGCGGAGTCGCGTTTGAAGTAGAAGCCAATCAGGAGGTAGGAGGCGAGACCCACGCCCTCCCACCCGACAAACAGCAACAGAAAACTGGAAGAGAGCACCAGCACCAGCATGAAGAACATGAACAGGTTGAGGTAGGCGAAGAAGCGCCAGGGACCCTCCTCGTGCGCCATGTACCCCGCCGAGTAGAGATGAATAAGGAAGCCTACGCCGGTCACGACGCCAAGCATAATGAGGGTCAGGTGGTCGACGCTAAAGGCAAAGTTCACCTCGAAACCGGAGATCTTAATCCAGGGCCTCGAGACCACGGAGAGGATCTCGGGGGCGCATGCCGCCCTCATCGTTGCCCAGAGCCAGGCCACCAGGATGGCAGGGATGGCCGTAAAAAACAGCGCGATGCCGGAGACGGCGGAGCGCGGAAGCTTGCGTCCGATCGTTCCGTTGAGGAGGAAGCCAACGAATGGAAGGATCGGGATCCACCACAGGTCAAAAACGGGCATTAGCGGGTCTCGGAGGCTCTTGGCTGCGGGCTCATAGCTTCATGAGGTTGATCTGATCGACGTTGAGGGTCTGGCGCGTGCGGAAGATGGCGATGATGATGGCCAGGCCGACAGCGGCCTCGGCCGCCGCGACGACCATGACAAAAAAGACGAAGATTTGGCCCTGCACCTGATGCCACATATGCGCAAAGGCGACAAAGGTCAGATTGACGGCGTTCAGCATCAGCTCGATCGACATGAAGACAGAGATAACGTTGCGCTTGATCAGGAAGGCGGCTACGCCGACCGAGAAGAGGATAGCGGCGAGGACCAGGTACCAGGCAATCGGGACAGCGGTCGTCATGAGCGGCTACTGCTCCTTCCGGGCAAGCACGACGGCTCCAAGGATGGCAACCAGGATGAGGATGCTGGTGACCTCGAACGGGAGCAGCAGGCGCGTGAACAGGGCGGTCGAGATCTCGGAGATATTGGAGACGGCGCCGGAAAGGTAGCCACCGATGTTTGAGCTGCCGAAAGCCTTGCGCTCCGAAAGAAAGACGAAGCTGAGCAGGCAGAAGATGGCGGCCGCCCCGGGGAAACCGGCGATGTAAGCGGCTCTGCTGCCTGTAGTTCGCTCCTCTTCGCCGGCGTTCAGCAGCATGATGACGAACACGAACAGCACCATGATGGCGCCGGAATAGACGATTACCTGGGCAGCGGCGAGGAACTCCGCGCCGAGTGACCAGTAGAGGACCGCCAACGACATCATCACCACCACCAGCGAGAGCGCGCTGTTGATCGGGTGACGCTGTAGCAGCAGGTTGACTGCTGCAGCCACGGCGAGCGCGCCAAAGATGAGGAAGAGTGCCAGTTGCATGGTTTGGGCTGAGTCTTTCCTATAAAACGGGCCAGAGCTTGGGTGATGTGCTGATTGTAAAGCAGCAATCACGAATTGCAGCGAGCTTGAGTTAAGCCCGCAAGGCAAGAACGAGCGAGGTCACCACAATATTCGCCATGGCGACGGGGAGCAGGACCTTCCAGCCGAAGCTCATCAGCTGGTCGTAGCGGAAGCGCGGGACCGTGGCGCGGATCCATATATAGAGGAAGAGAAAGAAGAACACCTTGGCGACAAACCAGAAGATGGGAAGCACGGCCTGCAGCAGAGCGGGGCCGAAGGCCGGGATTAGATGGCCGAAAGGACTCGATGCGCCCCCGAAAAACAGCAGGGTAGCAACGCAGGAGACAGTCAGCATATTGGCGTACTCGGCCATAAAGAACATGGCGAACTTCATGGAGGAGTACTCGGTATGGTAGCCGGCGGTCAGCTCGGATTCGGCCTCGGGCAGATCGAACGGGGAGCGGTTCGTCTCGGCGTACGCCGACAACAGGTAGATCACAAAGGCAACGATCTGGAGACCGCCGAAGACGTTCCACGAGAGCGCCCCGTGGGCAGACTGCGATGCCACAATATCGCGCAGGCGGAGGGACCCGGCGCGGAGCACGACGCCCACCAGCGACAATCCCAGTGCGAGTTCGTAGGAGATCATCTGCGACGTGGCGCGCAGCGAACCGAGCAGCGCGTATTTGTTGTTCGAGGACCACCCCGAGAGCGCTATGCCATAGACGCCGATCGAAGTGATGCCAAGGATGACCAGCAGGCCGATGTTGATGTCGGAGATGTCGAAGAGATCGACCCCCTTCACCTGAAAGATCGGACCAAAAGGAACCACCGCGATCGAAATGAGCGCGCAGGAGAGCGCGATAATCGGTGCCGCGATGAACAGCGGTCGTTCAGCCAGGATCGGCGTGAGGTCTTCCTTGAGGAAGAGCTTGATGCCATCGGCGAGCGGCTGCAGCAGCCCAAAAGGGCCGACACGCGAGGGTCCCCAACGGTTCTGCATCCGGCCGAGCACCTTGCGCTCGAGCAGCACCGTGTAGGCGACCGCGGTGAGCGTGATGACAAGCACGACGACGACCTTGAGGATCGAGAGGAGGAGAAAGGTGAGGAATGGGGTGTGTTGGGGCACGTTGTAGCTTCTAGCTCCTGGCTTCTTCAAGCTCTTCCGTCGATGGTGCCCAACTCTCGGGCGTTAGCTAAAGCTAACAGCTAACAGCTGCTTCTCTTTCAATCGGCTGCGGTCTGGTCCAGCTGAGAGGCCTGGCGGCTCTGGAACTGCTGAACCTCGTTCAACATGGACGAGTAGCGCCCCAGCGTTCCAGAGGTGAAGAGGCTATCGTTGGCCGGAAGGACGAGGTCGCGGCGGGCAGGCTGAATCTGGATCAGCTCCGAGGCCGCCGGCGAAAGGTGCTGGTCGTTGCCACTAAGCAGCTGCAGCCGCAGCAGGTTGTAACCGGGAACAAGCCGCTGGATCTCGTCCAGAATCGCCGACGGATCGAACGGGCTGAGGCGCGGTTCGAGGTTGTTGGCCGTGAGCCAGACGGCGTGGCGATCAGCCTCCCCCGATTGCGCGCCCCGGGTCTGTCCCATGTCCGCGCGCAGGCCCTTGCCGAACGGGACCAGGGCCCGGACGTTCGCGCCCATCTTGTCCGCAATGCGGACGATCATCTCAAAGTCGGTGCGCACGCCCGCCCGGTCTCCCGCCTTGTTCACGCGCTGGAGGTCGCCGTAAGAGTTCGTCACCGAGCCCGATTTCTCGTACAGGTTGGCGGCCGGCAAAATAACATCGGCGAGCGCTGCGGTCTCGGTCAAAAACATCTCCTGGACCACGACAAAGGTATTCTTCAGCGCGGCGGCATCGACGCCGAAGCGCGAGACCGGGTTCGAGCCGACGACGTAAAGAGCGGACAGATCTCCCGCAGCCGCGGCATCGAAGATCTGCAGGAGATCGAGGCCCGGTTCGGTTGCGGCGTTGTACTCGGAGAGAGGTCCAGGGTTCGCGACCGGGACGTAGCCTGGCAAGAGATCGGGCAGCAGACCCATGTCGGCGGCGCCACGAGAGTTGACGTAATCGGAAAGCAGGGCAAACTTCGTGTTGGGAAGCCCCAGGCCGAACTCAATGAGGCGCTTCAGCTCGCCGCCGCGGAGCTCGGACCCGATAAGCATCAGGAGTTGCTCTTCGGCGCGCAGGGCATCGCGGAAGCTCCCGAGAGCGGCTGCATCCATTCCGGGCTGCGCCAGGCTCTCGGCTGCCGCTTCGTCTCCGCCCAGGTAGCTCGCGAGCGCGCCGTATCCGAATGGCGGCACATGGAGAAATGCCCTTGCCTGCCGCCGCAGCTTGATCTCTTCGGAGTTGGCGAGATACAGGCGCGCACGGTTCAGGCGGACATCGGAGCGAAGGTTCCACGCGGTAAGCGGGTTCTGATTTGTCGGATCCCCGCCCACCAGCAGGACGGCGGGCGCAGTCTGGTTGTCGCGCTGCGAAGCCGTGCGATCGGTGTGACCGGCGAGGGCTGCGGTAAAAGCGGCGTAGTCGGCCGTGCGATGGTGATCGATGTTGTTCGTCTGGAGCACCGTGCGAGCAAACTTCTGCAGCAGGTAGGCCTCCTCGTTGGTCAGCCGGTTGGAGCCGATCACGCCGATCGACCTGCCCCCGCGGGTGTCGCGGAGCTCGCGGAACCTCTTCCCCACCAGATGGAGAGCGGCCTCCCAGGAGACCGGCTTGTGGGTGCCGTCGGCCTGGCGGACCAGGGGTGTGGTGATGCGGTCTTCGTTGTTGGCGAAGTCAAAGGCGTAGCGTCCCTTGTTGCAGAGGAAATCGCCATTGATGCCGGACTTGTCGCGGTTGTCGCCGCGAACGATCTCCGAGCCGTCGACCACGGTGCGAACGCCGAGGGTGGTCTTGCAGCCGTCGCCGCAGTGGGTGCAGATCGTAGCGACGTGGTTCATCTCCCACGGACGCGTCTTATACCGGTAGGTGCCCGAGGTCAGAGCCCCCACGGGGCACGCATCGATGCACATGCCGCACTGCTCGCAGTCCAGGTGCGGGAGGTCGTCCGGGCTCTCGGAAGCTGGCACGTTGGGCGCAATCACCGAGGCCGACCCGCGGTTCTGGATGCCCAGCGCGAAGACGTCCATGCCTTCGCCGCACATCCTCACGCAGCGATAACAGAGAATGCACCGAGGCCGGTCGAAAAAGACGACCGGGGACCACTTCTGCTCTTCGCGGTGGTTCTTGGGCTCGGCGTAGAAGCTGTCGGCGGCGCCGTACTTGAAGGTCATGTCCTGCAACTCGCACTCGCCGCCGGCATCGCACACCGGGCAGTCGAGCGGGTGATTGCCAAGCAGCATCTGCAGCGTGGCCTTGCGCGCCTGCGCGATGTCGGGCGTCTCGGTAAAGATCACCATGCCTTCCGCGACCGGGGTGGTGCAGGCGGTCTGGAGCTTGGGCATCTTCTCAATGCGCACGACGCACATGCGGCAGGCGGCCTGCAGCGACAGGCCGGGGTAGTAACAAAAAGCGGGAATCTCGACGCCGGCGGATTTGCAGGCCTCGATAAGCAGGGTGCCCGCGGGAGCGGTGATCTTGTTGCCGTCTACGGTAAAGGTTACGTCTGGCATTTCGGTTTCCTTAGACTGCCGCGATGCTGAGGATCAGCATGTTTCAACTTAGTGCTGGTGCGCTTTCCGCAGCAGTATCTTCTGATCCGCGCTACGGTGATGAGTGTTCTGCCAGCGCAACACTCCGAGGACGATTGTGATGAGAATCAGGAGTATGACGAGGTAGAGGGCGGTGCGTGGATTCAATGGCCGGCTCCGACCAACTCCTGTTCGGTGATGAGCGGCGTTCCGGCGCGGTGGCCGTCGATGTAATCCTCAAACTCCTTACGGAACTTCTTGACGAACGCAATCGTGGGCATGGCGGCGGCGTCCCCAAGCGGGCAGAAGGTCCGTCCCATCATATTTTCAGCCAGGTACTGCACGTTGTCGACGTCCTTCCTGTTGCCGCCCCCGGCGTACACGCGGGTGAGCGTCTTCTTGATCCAGTCGGTGCCTTCGCGGCACGGGATGCACCAACCGCAGCTCTCGTGTTGGTAGAATTTGATCACGCGAAGGGCGAACTCGACCATCGAGACAGTCTCGTCAAGCACCACGATCCCTCCCGATCCGAGCATCGTCCCCGCCTTGGCCATCTGGTCGAAGTCAAGCCCCACATCGATCTCGTCCGCCGTGAGCACCGGGCACGAGCTGCCGCCCGGGACGACAGCCTTGAGCTGCTTCCCGTCCTTGATGCCTCCCGCGACGTCGTAGATGGCCTTGCGCAGCGAGTAGCCCATCGGCAGCTCGTAAACGCCCGGCCGCTCGACATGCCCCGAAATCCCAAACAGCCTCGTCCCGCCGTTCCGTTCCGAGCCCAGCTTGGCGTACGCCTCGCCGCCCATCAGCAGGATATGCGGGGCAGCCGCAATGGTCTCGGCATTGTTGATCACCGTCGGTCCACCGTACAAGCCGACCACGGCCGGGAACGGTGGCTTGATCCGCGGAATGCCGCGTTTGCCCTCGAGCGATTCCATCAGGGCCGACTCTTCTCCAACCTCGTAGGCTCCGGCGCCGGTCTGCGTGATGATGTCGAAGTCGACGCCTTCCCTGCCGAAGATGTTCTTGCCCAGAAAGCCCTTCGCATACGCGTCGGCGACCGCCTTTTCGACGATCTTCAGCAGATAGCGGTACTCGCCCCGCAGATAGATGAAACCCATCTTCGCCCCGATCGCGAGTCCGGCGATCATGGTCCCTTCGATCACGGCATGCGGGTCATGGAGAAAGATCACATGATCCTTACAGGTTCCTGGCTCGGACTCGTCGCCGTTCACCAGGACGTACTTCGGCTTCTCCGACGTCTTGGGAACGAACGACCACTTCAGCCCCGTCGGAAAACCCGCGCCACCGCGGCCGCGCAGCCCCGAGGCCTTCATGATGTTGATGATGCCCTCGGGCCCCAGTTCCAGGGCCATCCGGGTGGCCTTGTAGCCGTCGAGCTCGATGTACTTCTCGATGTCGGTGGCCCCCTGGCCGAAGCGGCGAGAGATCACTTTTACTTCGTCGGGATGGGAGACCAGGGTTGGCATCTACTTCACGTCCTTTGCGGGGGCAGACAGCGGGTCATTGCGATACTGGGCGAGGATGTCGTCCACCTTGACCGTGGTCAAATCGTCGTGAAAGTCGTAGTTCACCTGCATGGCGGGGGCCCAGCAGCAGGCGCCGATGCACTCGACCTCTTCCAAGGAGAAGAGACCATCTTTGGTGACCTGCTTGGGTCCAATGCCCAGCCTCGCCTTGCAGTGGTCCAGAATCTCGTAGCCGCCGCGCAACATGCAGGAGATGTTGGTGCAGACCTGAACGTTGTATTTGCCCGCGGGCTCGGTACGCAGCATGGAATAGTACGAGAGGACATTGCGGACGTCGATCTCGAAGATGCCGATACGCCGGGCGATCTCGTGCACGACAGCGTCCGAGATATAGCCGATCTCGTCCTGCGCGTAAAGCAGCATGGGTACCAGCGCGGACCGCTTCAACGGGTAAATGGTGACGAGGTGGTCGAAGCGGGCGGCCAGTTCTGCGGAGAAGATGGTGTTGGCGACTGTGCTCATCTGGTTTTGATTTTACGGCAGGGAAGCTGAGGTAACGACAAAGGCGCACGCACCGAGAGCGAAGAAGACGCAAGAAACGCAGCGGAAGACAAAAACGGGGCGAAGTATTGCGTGAGGTTATGCCGACATCATCTCGCGGGCGAGGCGTTCGGCGAGGAGGTCCATCTCTTCGCGGTGGCCGTCGAGGGTGACGGTGCCGTCTTCTTCGAGGTTGAAAGGTTCGGGACGGTCGGGGTGTTGGCTGGAGATGAGGGTGGTGGGGGTGAAGCGGAGCCAGCGAGTGTCGACCCGGAGGAGGATTTCGGAGGGGCCGACCTCGACCACGGCGTGGTGCCTGCTGTTGAGACCATGGGCGCCAGTGTAGGAGCGAAGCAGCGAGGCCCAGGAGGTCCATAGTTCGGTGTGGAGGTTAGCTTCCAGATTCAAGCGCGATCCCCTGCCCAAAACGCCAAGATCACCGGTCAATCTCCCCCAGCACGATATCAATCGACCCAATCACAGCCACCACATCCGCCAGCTGCCGCCCCTTGCACATGGTCTCAAGCGCCTGCAGCGTCGCATAGCTGGGGTTACGCATATGCACCCGGTACGGCTTGGCGGTCCCATCCGAGACGACGTAGTAGCCCATCTCGCCACGCGGGCTTTCGATCGCCTGATAGACCTCGCCCGCGGGGACGCCGAAGCCCTCGGTGACCAGCTTGAAGTGAACGATGAGCGACTCCATCTGGGTCTTCATCTGCTCGCGGCTGGGAAGAATGATCTTGGGAGCGTCGGCGACGATCGGCGCGCCGTGGAGCCCTGCCAGCAGGTCGAGCGCCTGCTGCGCGATCTTGAGCGACTCGCGCATCTCCTGCATCCGCACCGTGTAGCGGGCCCACACGTCGCCGCGATCGGAGACCGGAACGGCAAACTCGTATCGCTCATAGCCCGAGTAAGGCATGTCCCGGCGAAGATCCCAGTCGACGCCGCTCGCCCGCAGCGGCGGACCCGTGACACCCAGCGCGATCGCGTCGGCCGCCGAAAGGTAGCCAACCTCCTTCAGGCGGCCCATCCAGATCGGATTGCCGGTCAGCAGGTTCTCGTATTCGTCGATCTTCGACGGCATCATGTGGATGAAGTTCTGCACCTGCGCGTAAAAGTCCATGGGCGGCTCGAGCGAGACCCCGCCGATGCGGAAGTAGCTGGTCATCATCCGTTGGCCAGAGACATTTTCGAAGATCCGCATCGTCTCTTCGCGCTCCCGCCAGCAGTAGAGGAACATGCTCATGGCGCCGACATCGAGAGCATGCGTCCCGAGCCAGACCAGGTGCGACTGGATGCGGGTAATCTCGTTCAGCAGAACGCGCAGCACCTGGGCACGTTCAGGAATATCAAGGCCGAGAAGCTTCTCAACCGCCAGGCAGTAGCACAGGTTGTTCGTCAACGGACAGAGGTAGTCGATGCGATCGGTCAGGGGAACAACCTGCTGGTAAAACTTGGCCTCGCAGGTCTTCTCGATGCCGGTGTGCAGATAGCCGATATCCGGAGCGCAGGAAACTACCGACTCGCCGTCGATCTCGAGCACCAGTCGTAGGACTCCATGGGTGCTCGGATGTTGCGGCCCCATGTTAAGCACCATGGTGTGGTCGGAGACGGGGTCGTCGCCATGGTGCTCGCGGGCCGAGTCGGCGACCACATCTTCAACGTCCGGGACGAGCATGTCGTCGATCTTGTCAGGGGTGGCGGTTGGAGACATGGGCGGTACCGGCCTTTCTACCTGTAGCCTTCAACGGGGTAGTCCTTGCGTAGGGGGTGGCCCTCCCAGTCGAGCGGCATCATGATGCGGGTAAGCTTGGGGTGGCCCGCGAAATGGACGCCGAAGAGATCGAAAATCTCGCGCTCGTAGAAGTTGGCCGACGGCCAGACAGAGGTGATGGATTGCAGCGCGAGGTCGTCCCCATTCAGCCGGACCGCCAGACGGACACGCTGCTTCAGGCCGAGCGAGAGGATGTGATAAACGATCTGCATCCGCGGTTCCGAGGGGTACCTGTCGACCGCCGTGACATCTTCGAGAAAGTTGTAGCCTGCCTGCTGGACCACCTGCGCGGCGGAGACGATGCTCTCGCGGGCGATGGTGATGGTCAGTTCGTCACGATCGAATTTGGCATCGGCCGCCAGATCGCCGAGGGCGCTGAGAGCAGGATTTTCAGAATGCGCCTCGCGAACGGCGTCGACGCCACGGAGCGCGGTCGAAGGGTCATACATGGCTAGAGGTCTCCGGTATCGTTCGCCCAGTTGAGAATCCCCTTCTTCCAGACGTAGAAGAGGCCGACCGCGACAAAGCCGAGGTAAACGACCATCTCCCAGAAACCGAACAGGCGCGATCCGGTGATGCCGGGCAGGCGGCGAAAGATCACCGCCCACGGAAGCATGAAGACCGCCTCGACGTCGAACAGGATAAACAGCATCGCCACCATGTAAAAACGCACGGAGAAGCGGCCGCGAGCGTCGCCCACCGGGTCCATGCCGCACTCGTAGGCACCCGCCTTCGTGCGGGAGTTCTTGTGCTTCCCGATCAGGAAAGATGCCCCGACCATCCCGCCGGCAACCGCCAGCGCAGCCAGGATCTGCAGCACCAGAGGGACGTAGTTCCAGAGATAGGGGTACGTTTGCATCGCCAGTTTTGAGACTATGAGCGCACTTGGCAAGTGTCAAGAAGGAGAGGTGGCGGGCTTGCGTGGAATCGAGCTTACAGAAGGCTTTTGTACCAGCCGATGATCTGCGGGCCAGCCACTGCGCTCAGGAGACCTCCGGCTCCCAGGAAGCTGCCGAACGGCAGCCGCGTGAGTGCGTCCGCGCGCCTGCGGGCGAGCAGGCCGGCAGCATAAACCGTCGCCAGAAGGACACCGGTGAAGAGCGCCAGGATGGCAGGCCAGAACCCCAGAAACGCGGCGATCAGCGCCATCAACTTCACATCCCCAAGGCCCATGCCCTCACGATGACGAAGTGCGCGGTAGAGCCAGCGAATCAGCAGAAGCAGGGCGGCGGCAGCCAGCATCGAAAGCAGCCATTGCCCCAGCAGGGCTTCGGGCCCGGTCAGCAGCAGGTTGCCCCGGTCGATCACGGCGCCCGGGCTGGTCAGCGGGTTCCGGCGATGGAGATGGACGTCCTGCTCCGGGCCGAGGAAGATGGCCTGGGCTGAGGTCAGCAGGAAAGAAGCAAGAATCCCGCCGGACGTCAGCGCGTCAGGAAGCGTCTGGGTCTGCCAGTCGATCACGATCAGCGCAATCAGAAAAAGGCCGAGGAGGCCGATCGAGAGACACGCCAGCACGACCGGCAGATCCAGCGACAACCCGGGCGAGAAGGGTGATCCGGCATGACCCTGCGCCCTGGAAGTGTGGGAAGAGTGGGACGAGTGGGCGCTCAACAGACCGGCGCACACCGCAAACCAGATACCGGTCGCCAGTTCGACCGCGGGGTAGCGCCAGGAAATAACCTCATTGCAGCTGCGGCAGCGGCCTCGCAGCAGGACCCAGCTGAGGATCGGAACGTTGTCGAACCAGCGAACCGGCGCGTTGCAGTTCGGGCAATGGGATCGCGGCCTTGAGATGCTCTCATGACGCGGCACGCGGGAGATGATGACATTCAAAAAGCTGCCGAACAGCAGCCCCAGGAGAAAGGCCGCGACTTCCAGGGCAAGGGACGACTCCATCAGCAGAGTATAGGTCGAGCTCTTGTGCCCGATCGAGCGCCATTCCGGCAAGTTCGCCGCAACGGAAAAGGCCTCCGCAAACCGCGGAGGCCTCTGTTGCCTGCAAAAATCTTAGGCGCCCGACTTCACCTTCAGGAAGATGATGACAAACGTGAACAGCGCCAGCGACTCGATAAACGCCAGCCCGAGAATCAGGAAGATAAAGATCCCAGGACGAGCTCCCGGGTTCCGCGCCAGGGCCTCGGTCGCCGACGCGGTTGCCTTACCCTGACCCAGACCGCACAGACCCGCGGCCAGCGCCATGCTCAAACCAGCGGCCAGCGGAACCCACTGGTTGGTCGCGCCCGCACCGGCAGCATCCTGCGCAAAAGCCGGCGAGGCAAGCAGCATCGCGGCCAACGTCATAAACATGTACTGCAGCTTCTTCATCATCAAAGCACTCCAACTCTCCCGGATTACGCCGCCAGTGGGTGGTTGAGGCTCACCGTGCTGGCCCCCTCACGCTGATCGGCGCTGCTGCATACCCCGGGGCGGGAGGTCGGCCCCACGGCAAAACTCATCGGCAAACTCTAATGATCGTGCGCTACGGCCAGCGACAGATAGATCGCGCCCAGCAGAAAAAACACATAAGCCTGCACGATCGCAACTCCCAGATGCAGTCCCATGAAGATCAGTGGAAGCCCCACCGGCACCAGCGAGAAGAACGCCAGCGTCACCAGATCGCCCGCGAACATATTCGCGTAAAGCCGCACCGTCAGCGAAAGCACGCGCGCGCAGTGCGAGATCACCTCGATCGGAAACAGCAGCCACGAGAGCCACCACACCGGCCCCAGAAACTGCTTGATATACGCCCCGCCATTCACGCGGATGCCATGGTAGTGGTAGTACACAAACGTCACCAGCGCAAACCCCAGCGGCACCACCACATTGGCGGTAGGCGATTCCAGCCCCGGAACCAGCCCAATCAGGTTCGCCAGCAGGATAAACAGCCCCATCACCGTTAGATATCCGGTAAACCGCTCAAACCCATGCCCGATAATCTGCTCGCCCTGCTCCGACGCAAATTCATGCGTGATCTCCGCCAGGTGCTGCACCGGCCCCGGCGTCTCCACGCTCAGCGACACCCGCACCGCGACAAAGTACGCCAGCAGCAGCACAAAGACCAGCAACTCCATCGCAACCGCGTTCGAGATCGGAGCCTGCGGATAGCTTGGCTGAATATGCAGCGCATGCAGCAGCGCCGTCGTCGGCGCGGCGAAATGGGCATTCAGAAATCGTGTCAACAGTAACTGTGTCGGCATAAAGATATGTGTTCTGAAACGGCAGCGTCGCCCCTGGTCGTACCGAATCAAAGGGCTAAACCGTCCAGGCCTTCATCAATCGCAGACCTTCGACGCTGAGCGCAAACACACCCATCGCTAAGCCCGCGGCCATCGCCCAAACCGATCCGTTCAGATACTTCAGGCTAACATAGAGCACCACCACCGTTCCTCCCAGCCGCAGGAAGAACCCCGTCAGCACAAGCCCCATCGGCCGCGCGCTCCCGCCCCCATCCATCCGCGCCATCACCGCCGTCATCAGCCGCAGCCACTCATACAGCCCCGAGCCCGAGATCGCCGCGCCCACCGCCAGCAGCGCCGCGCTCCCCCCTCCCGCCTTCCACCACACCACCGGCGCCGCCACCGCCGTCATCACCGCCACCAGCCGGATCGACGCGACGATCGTCCGCCGGAAGTCCTCGTCCGTATACCCCTTCACCACCTCCATCAGTCGCCCCGCTTCAGATATCCCGCAGCCATCCTGAACATCTGGATGAACCCACCCACCGCCCCCAGCAGAATCCCCGCAATCCCCATCCACCCCTGGTGAAAGTGCCGATCCAGCCACGCCCCCGCCAGCCACCCGATCAGGCACCCCGCCGGCAGCGCAATCGCCAGCTGGATCATCGACTCCGCCGTCACCAGATCGCCCAGCGCCCCGCCCTTCCTGCCCCCGCTGCCCTTCCCGTCGCTCATCCCGCCGTTCCCATTGGACCCATCCGCCATAGCCGTTCATTACACCACGCCCTGCCGCTCCGATGAATCCATAACCTCAGGTCACCGCCGCTCCGATGAATTCCTTCCTTAACCCATCACGCCGCTCCGATCGACCCATAACTCAAACCCCCTCACCTAACCCCAGCGCCAACGGCGCGCTCCATGCCAGCCCGGGGCATCGCCCAGGAAACCGATCCTCACAGCATGGAGGGCTGAAGGCCCGGTCCATAGCGTCAGCCATTCCATCCCACACCCCGTAAAATAGAACCACCGCGATGCGCAACTTCGACTCAGACTTCGAGCAGGACCTCTACCACGACCGCCTCCGGACACTCCGCGAGATCGCCAGCCTGGGCGAACAGCTCGGCCTCTCCGCCTCCCAGGCCACCTACCCCAACCGCTTCCCCGTCGAGGGCAGCATCGATACCATCCCGGCGATCCGCGCCACCTACGACCACGCCCCCGCCGAAGAATTCGATCTCGCCCTCGCCGAAGGCAAGCCCATCCAGGTCGCCCTCGCCGGCCGCCTCATGGCCATCCGCGCCCAGGGCAAAGCCGGCTTCGCCCAGCTCCAGGGAGGCGGCCAGCGCCTCCAGATCTACGTCCGCAAAGACGCCGTCGGCGACCCCGCCTTCAGCCTCTACAAGCTCCTCGACCTCGGCGACCACATCGGTGTCCACGGCTACCTCTTCCGCACCCGCACCGGCGAACTCACCGTCCACGTCGGCAGCACCGCCCCCGGCCAGCAGCCCATCACCTTCCTCGCCAAAGCCATGCTCGCCCTGCCGGACAAATACCACGGCCTTGAAGACGTCGAACTCCGCTACCGCCAGCGCTACATCGACCTCATCATGAACTCCGGAACCCTCAACAAGCAGGAGCTCCCTCCACCCGCACCCACCGCCGTCATCCCGAGCGAAGGGACGCCTTCCGCCGTCATCCTGAGCGAAGGGACGCCTTCCGCCGTCATCCTGAGCGAAGCGAAGGACCCCTGTATTTCACCCGAAGCGCCCCCCACCCCCGAAGCCCACCACAACCTTCCAAATCTTGTCATTCCGAGCGAAGCGAAGGTCCCCCGTATTTCGCCCGCAGCGCCACAAACCTCTCGGGAACCCGGCACCAGCGCGGTCACCGAAACCGCCGCCCCCAACAACGAACACATGGACGCCCCCCGCAACGTCCGCGAGGTCTTCGAAAAGCGCTCCAAGATCCTCCGGTCAATAAGGCGCTTCTTCGACGAGCGCGGCTACCTCGAAGTCGAAACCCCCATGATGCACACCGTCGCCGGCGGAGCCGCAGCCCGCCCCTTCAAAACCCACCACAACGCCCTCGACCTCGACCTCTCCCTCCGCATCGCCCCCGAGCTTTATCTCAAAAGATTAGTTGTCGGAGGTTTAGATCGCGTCTACGAGATCAACCGCAACTTCCGCAACGAGGGCGTCTCCACCCAGCACAACCCCGAGTTCACCATGCTCGAGTTCTACCAGGCCTACAGCAACTACAAAGACCTCATGGACCTTACCCAAGAACTCGTAACCAAAGTAGCTACAGAAGTCAACGGCACCCCCATCACCCACTTCAACGGCCACGAAATCGACCTCAGCAAATGGACCAAACTCTCGATGCGCGATGCGATTGTGAAGTGGTGGCCACCTGATGCTGATCCCCCTCCTACCGCAACAGAGTTCACAGATTTGGCCGCATTTTCGGCACCGATCTCCCGCGCAGGAGACGCATTCGGAAAAAGATTGCGCGATCTGGGAGTGGTGTCTGACGCTACGTTGCCCATCGCCCGGAAGATGCAGGGATTCTCCGCTTGCGAAGGAGAAATCACGCGAGCATTCGCCGAATCGCAAGCAGGCACTCCGGACGAGAACAAGGTCCGCTTCAATCATGTGCTCGGAAAGCTCATCGCTACTACTTTTGAGCTACTTGCGGAAGAGAACCTCATCCAGCCCACCATCATCTACGACTTCCCCCTGGCCGTCTCCCCACTCTCCAAGCAAAAGCCCAACGAGCCCGACTGGGTCGAGCGCTTCGAGTTCTATATCGGCGGCTTCGAGGTTGGCAACGCCTTCTCCGAGCTCAACGACCCCGAAGAACAGCGCAAGCGATTCGAACAGCAGTTACAGGAACGCGACCGCGGCGACGACGAGGCTCACGCCATGGATGAGGACTACCTCCGCGCCCTCGGCTACGGTCTCCCCCCCACCGCCGGCGAAGGCATCGGCATCGACCGCCTCACCATGCTCCTCACCGGCTCCCGCTCCATCCGCGACGTCATCCTCTTCCCCCTCCTCCGCCCCCGGACCGCCACGGCCAAAGCAGATCCGGAACCGAAGCAGCCCAGCAACTAGCTCGTGCTCTCCGCTCTGGCTTGCTCCTCATCCGCTCTCCCGAAACGGACCTGCGTCGCTTCTGAGACAGAGCCGGGCTATAGTCCGGCGTCTTCAGCAGCCTTCCAGAATCCTCTTTCGCTCTGCCGACCGCCGGAGTGCAGCCGAAGCCGGAACGACCCCGCAGGCGCTCTTCCGGCCCCGCTCCATTCCGCTGGCGTAATCACCCGCTCCACTCGCTACAATTGAAGAAGGGACAAACTCAACATCAGCGGCCGGCTGCCGCGTAAATCATTCCATATCAAGACCTTAGCAGCAACCGGCTTGTTTTGAAGACTTTGCCGATCATCAACATCGCATGTCGAACAAAGGCAAGAACTTATCCAGGAGTACCTGGGGGGCCCCCCCACCTTCCGCTACGTCCTATTCAGAGACGGCAGAGCAAGAGGAGGAACAAACCGATGACAGCATTGCATCTTCGTGAGGGAATCATTGCAGGGATGGCGGTGGCGCTGGGATGGTGGGCCCACGGAGGGCGCACCGTCCAGGCCGCGCCCGTCTCGGCGGCAACCGCGTACCAGTTCACGGGTATAAATCCGGCAAGCTCGCTGACCATATACAGTCCGGAAGACCGGATGCTGTACGTGTACCAGGGGGCGACCACCGGAAACTCGCATGTCACCTGCTCCTTTCGCATCCACATCCCGCGTGTCGGCGAGCCCATCGACCGCGAGAACTGCGCTCCAGGTTCGCTGACGCGGTAGTCGCGCGGCCCCTCGCGGCCCTGTGGTAGCTTGCTTGTCATGGCACAGAGTGGGCGATTTCATCTCAGCGTGCGGGTCCTGGGCGTCCTTGCGGCAGCGCCGGATTCGATGCACACATCGACCGCGATCGCGCAAGAGCTGGGCGAAAGCGCGGTCATGGTGCGGCGAACCTTTCTGCTCCTGCAGAAGGCCGGGTTGATCGCGCAGCGCAAGGGGCCCAACGGCGGGGCCAAGCTGGTGCTTTCACCGAAGCAGATCGGGCTCGGCGACATCTACGCGGCCGCCGAGGGAGAGTGGATGTCGCTCGGCAAGGACGGCGCGGCTGGGCTCGGTGGCCTCATGAAGAAGGTGCGCAAAGAGGCAATGGTGGCGATGAATGAGACCACCCTGGCGCAGGTCGTCAAGCGCTTGCGAAAGGGGTAAGGGATTCGAGAGTCCAGCGGCGAAGATCTAGCATCCCTCCTCCAGGAAAGCACGTGCCAGCATGCTACCCTCCCTGAGTGAATATCCTCTTCGTCGGGGACGTCTTCGGCTCCGCCGGCCGCCACATCATCCGCGAACACCTCCCCCACGTCCTCGATTCGAACGCAGTCGACCTCCTCGTCATCAACGGCGAAAACGCCGCCGGCGGCTTCGGCATCACGCCGCCCATCGCCGAAGAGCTCTTCGATCTCGGCGCCCACGTCATCACCACCGGCAATCACATCTGGGATAAGCGCGAGATCTTCGAGTACATGTCCGTGCCCGCAAACTCCCATGCCCGCGGCCGTCGCGTCCTCCGCCCCGCCAACTACGCCGCCGCCACCCCCGGCTTCGGTCTCTACCAGGGCGAACTCCCCTCTGAAAACGGAGTCCCGGCCCAGACCTACGCCATCTTGAATCTCCAGGGCCGGGTCTTCATGTCCTCCTGCGACGATCCCTTCCGCAAAGCCGACGATCTCCTCGCCCAGATCGACCGCGAGTCCAAAGCCCGGGTCATCCTGCTCGACATCCACGCCGAAGCCTCGAGCGAGAAGGCTGCCCTCGGCTGGTACCTCGACGGCCGCGTCACCGCCGTCCTCGGCACCCACACCCACATCCCCACCGCCGACGAACGCATCCTCCTCAACGGCACCGCCTTCCAGACTGATGTCGGCATGTCCGGCCCCTACGACTCCGTCATCGGAGTCGAGCGCGACCTCGTCCTCGCCCGCTTTCTTACCGGTATGCCCTCAAAATTCGAGGCCGCAAAAGGCAATCCCAAAATGTGCTCCACACTCATTGCCTGCGACGGAGCCACCGGCCGCGCTACCTCAGTCCGCCGCTTCATGCTGGGGGAATGACCCCCATGCGATGACGGCGCCCCGGCCTGAACGAAGCCGGAGCTGCCTCTCCGGGCTTGTTGCGCCCAGACAACCGCATCCCTACCAGCGCAGCCACTCTGGCAGAAGACTCTCGATCCGTTGCCAAAGCGAAGGCATCGCCGTCATCTCATTTGCACCGAAGTTTTCCTTTTGCCGGCCATCCACCATTCGCCTCCCGACCCAGCCACCTGCACCTGCGGCTTGGAAACCATGCTGAGCTCGAGCACTGGTGCGTCGCCCGCCTTCAGCGATACGCTCTGCAAGATGTTCGCGGCCTTCCCGTCGGTAAACAACATCACCAGATAGGCACCCGGCGCAATGCCCTCCTGGCTGAATTTTCCCAGCGAATCACCGATTAGCGTGTAGCGCCATGGACGCGCACCGGGCTGTGCCGTTGTGTCCGAGACAAGCCGAACAACTGCATTGCCGAGTGGACGACCCGTCGCATCGATAGCCCGGCCCGACAGTTTGGCCGAACTCTGACCGAACGCAACGGAACCGAATAGCAAACCGCAACCAACCAAGGCAGAGGCATGACGCAGTGAAGCAAAGGAGAGATCTTTCATGCCTCCATCTTTTGCCGAGCCGGTTCAATTTGCTATGCCGCGAATGGGTGAGTCACCTCTACGATCGTATGACACGTCATGGGGCCGTCGTCGCGTTTGCCTGGATCACTACCGCATCCACCCATGTCTCTGAAAGCAGAAAGGCAGCCTCGAAAGGCTGCCCTCTGTGATTGGCCTGAACCGGAACTAGCGTCTGCGTGGGGCCGGGCGGCGAGCCGGGGCCGCGCGGCGAGCCGGTGTCGCAGCCCTCCTAGGAGCAGCTTTGGTGGCAAGAGCGCCGTCGTTCATCACGATCATGACCGCGCCAGGAGTTGTTGCACCGTTAGCAGGCGCCGCGGCTGCCGTGCTCGTTGAACCACTCGTCGAGGAGCCAGTCGCCGCCCCTGTCGTACTCGCTGACGTATCCGTCGAGGAGGCCGCAGGTGCCGCAGCGGGAGCTACTCCGCCCTGGGTGTACGAATTGTATGTACCCGTCAGCGTCACTTTGGAACCGACCGCTGGAGGGGTCTTCAAAGGCTCTTTCATGTTGAAGGTAAAATCCGCTGTCTTCGACTGAACCGCATCGTCTGACACTGCAACGGTCAGAACGCTATCCGTCGCACTAATCTCGGTCGCATCCGGAATCTCAACCGTCTTGCCTTTTACCGTGGCAAAGACCTTCTCCGCATCCTCAGGCGTTCCGTTTTGAAGGATGAACTCCTTATCGCTCAGAGCAAGCGAGGCCAGATCCGGCGTCGACGTTACCGTTTGATGAGCAATATCGGATGCCTTCGGTGCCGGTGTGATCGTGAAGTCGCTCGGCGGGTCCAGGTTCGCCTGCGCAGCGGCGGTCACTTTGTCGTACCCCTCCGCGTTGCCGTGGTATTTCTTGTAGCAATACTGGGCAGTAGGCGCCATCTGGGATTTGTACGGCTCGGGAGCGAACGCCACGAAACGCGTTACATAAAAGGTGCAGTTAATATAGTCCGGCGGCGTTGATTGAAGATACGCAAGTCCAAGAAAGTAGGTGTCCTGCAGCACCGGCCCCGGCTTGGTGGTCTGGTCAACAGGAACCGCAGCCAACTCCTTCTTGAAGTTTGTAATGGCTGTCGCGGTGTCCTTCTTGTTCAGGGCTGCCGTTCCGATTGCACTGTAAAAGATCGGATTCGCACTTGCCTGAAGCTTCGTGAAGTCGTCATCGCTCATGTCCTTCGGCTTAGTCGCGGTCAGGCCTTTCTGAGCATAGTCCGCAGCCTTGTCCAGAGCCGCCTGCTTCGCCGCGGGATCGGTCAACTGATCAGCCGACGTCTTCCGGAAGTACACTTCCAGGGTCAAAGCCCGCAGATTGGTCGGATCCACCTGAAGTAGCCGATCCGCCGCATCGAGCGTTTTGGCTTGGTCGAACGAACTGTAGGCCACCATCAACTGTTGCAGCACGTCAGCCTTCACCGCCGACTGCGGATACGCCGTCAAGTAAGCCTCAAGCGCCGGAGCTTTGGTCTGCGGCGTCGTCTGCGTGATGGCATTGTTGTAGGCGTTGTACTCCGCCTGCGACATCTGCACACCGCCATTGGCCGGTGGCTGCTGCTGAGCCCCGGAGCCCAGGTTGACTTGAGTCTGGGAGTACGCGTACCGAGCACCAGGAGCAACGCTAGCGACGGCCAGGAGTGACGCAACGACTACCTTGTTCATTCAATATCCCTCGTTTATATCTACTGATCCATCTGCCGACACAATCCCACACTGAGGACCTGACACATCATAGAGCATTCATGTCTACCGTATCTCCGACCAGACCCCGTAAGAGACCTCGAAACCGAGTCCATACCGCGGTACGACTTGATGATGCGGATTATAAGAAGGGCGTTGCTCCCGCGCAAGCCGCCATCTGCTGAGTTCAAAGCTGATGTAGTGGGCAGACCGCAACAGTCTTGAATCCCCAACTGGCCCCATCGGATTGGCGTTCGTCTCTGCACTCCCGTCTCCCTACCCATACCTCTCTTCGGGGTCGACGTAGGCTAACTCGACCTAATCGGCTTCAGATACCGCCCTTCTCCAAGCGTCGGCGCCCTATTTCTGGTATTCCTGACTTCTTATCCACAATAGGTAGGGTTTGGCTTGTTGATCCCGGTGTTCTTCCCGGATAAAGTAAGGGACACGGTCTGGAGATCGTCGCCGTCAACTACAGGAGCGGCGAACTTCCGCCGTCGAGGTATTGCGCGCATGCTCAAGTTGAAAAGAGTCCAGATCCTCGGCTTCAAATCCTTCTGCGACCGCACTGAAGTGCAACTCGCCGGAGAAGGGATCGCGGCCATCGTCGGTCCGAATGGCTGCGGCAAATCCAACATCTCCGACGCTATCACCTGGGTGTTGGGCGAGCAGTCCGCCAAAAGTCTCCGTGGCCTCAAGATGGAAGACGTCATCTTTGCCGGCACCCGCGATCGCAAACCGACCGGCATGGCGGAGGTTTCGCTCACGCTCGTCGACCCCGATGTGTACGACGGCGTCTCCCTCCCGCACGACGGTCCCGAGCTCGTAATCGCAGGCCGCCCCTCGGAAGAGATCTCGACTGACTGGGACGAGAGCAGGCTGCGGGAGCAAGCCGCCATCGAGACCGACGAGGCCATCGCCGAGGCGCAGCCTGGAACGGTGCTCGACGTCAACGGGGACTCCATTAACGGCGACCCCATCCCGAACGCGCCCGAAGACACTCCAGGCGACGCCACACCTCCCCTCCCCCGCAATCCGGGTATCGACGAGGTCATCCTGAAGATTCGGCGCCGCAAGTTTAATCGCGCCCCGGTCCGCGCAGGCGAGATCACTATTACCCGCCGGCTCTTCCGCACCGGCGACTCCGAGTACCTGCTCAATGGAAAGATCTGCCGTCTGCGCGATATCCAGGACATCTTCATGGGTACCGGACTTGGCGGCGAGTCGTACGCCATCATCGGCCAGGAGCGCATCGGCCAGCTCCTCAGCTCCAAGCCGCTTGACCGTCGCGGCATCATCGAAGAAGCCGCTGGTATCACTCGCTTTAAGACCAAGAAGCGCCTCGCCGAACTTCGCCTCGAGTCCGCCAAACAAAATCTCTCCCGCGTCAACGACATCTTCGAAGAGGTCGCCAAGCAGATGACGACACTCAAACGTCAGGCCGCCAAGGCCGAGCGGTACGGCGCCTTACGCGACGAGCTTCGCATCAAACTCCGCATCGCGCTTGCCAGCCGGATGGCGCAGCTCGATACCGAGCAGGCGGCAACGGCTGGGCAAATCGCCTCCCAAACCCTTGCGATCGATCGCCAATCCGGAGACATCGAGGAGCTCGACAACCAGCAGACGGCCAGCACGCAGCGCGGCTACACCCTCGACCAGCAGATCCGCGAAACTAACGCGCAGGCAAACCAATGGGCAGTAGAACTGGAACGCATCACCGCCCGCACCGCCTCTAACACTGATCGCATTTCCGAGCTCACCGATCGCATCGCGTCCGGCAACAACGATCTCGCGCTGGCCCAGGCTCAGCTGGCCCAGCTATCGGGCGAAGCCGAGCAGCACCGCAGCTTTCTCGAGAACGCAACCACTGAAGCGAACGCGGCCCGCGAAACCGCCCATCGCCATCATGCCGAAGCCCAGGATGCCGTCCGTTCCGTCGCGGCAGCCGAGCAGCAGGCGGAGGCCAGCCGTCGCTCCGCCATGCAATTCATGCAGCGGGCCAGTCAGACACGTAACGAGATCGCCCAGGCTGAGGCTTCGCTCGCCGGTCTGGACCGCGAGTCCGAGCGCCTGCAAACCGAATCCGACGCCGCCCGCCAAGAGCTCGCTACTCTCGACCTTCAGCGCGGCCGAGTCAAGTTATCCTTCGAAGGTGTTACCGAGCGCCTGACCCGGCTCGAAGCCGAGATTGCTAGCCTCCGTCTCGATACCGAAGCCCTCCGCAAGGAGGAGTCAGGTTCCAAGCGTCGCGGCGATCAGCTTCGGGGAGAGCTCGCGACGCTCCATGGCCGGCGGAGCTCGCTCGAAGGCCTCATCCGTGACCATTCCTACTCAACCGACACCGTCAGGAACATCTTCCGTTCCGCCAAGAAGAGTTCCACGGCGGAGACGAATGGTCTTAGTCCGATCGGAACCCTCGCCGACTTCCTCGAGATCGAAGGCCAGTTCGGTCCCCTCGTCGATGAATTCCTGCGCGAAGAGCTCAACTTCGTTGTGGTCAGCGGCTGGGATGCGGCAGACCAGGGCGTCCGCCTGCTCAGGTCCGACGTCGCCGGCCGCGCCACCTTTTTCGTCCAACCTCACGATGAAACGATGCCACCCACTGTCGTTGGAGTCGATGGAGAAGATACGCGGCAGCGTCCGAAAGCCGAGGGACTCGTTTCCCTGCGCGAATTTATTCGCGTCCTCAATGGCTTCTCCGGCTCCCTCGAGCGCCTCATCCCCAAGCTCCGCGACGGCTACATCGCACCCGACGCCAGCACCGCCCGCAGTCTCGCACTCCAACATCCCAGCGCCTGGTTCCTGGCGCCCACCGGGGAGACCTTTCACAATCTGACCGTCACCGGTGGCCGCTCCAGCTCTGGCGGCCCCCTGGCTCTCAAGCGGGAACTCCGCGAGATCGAGGAGAACGTAGCCCGCGTAGAAGCCGATCTGTCCCGAACCGATCTGGCTTCCGCCGTGCTGGCGAAACAGATCGCCCAAGCCGCAGCTTCCATGGAGGGCCGCACCTACGAACGCCGCGAGGCCGAGCGCGAGGCCGCCAACTCCGGCGCGGCGCTGGGACAGATGGAGTCCGAGACCGCGCGCATCGAGCGCCGGCTGGGGGAGTGGCAGATCTCCACTGAACGCAATCGCGATCAACGCAACGGTAAAGCCGAGCTCATCGCGCGCCGGCAGGGGGAGGTGGCCGCCTTCGATACCGAGCACCTCAGTCTCGAAGCCGTAATCGCCGAGCTTCAGGGCCGCCTCGCCCATCTTCGCCAGCAACGCGAGCAGCTGCAGCAGGCCTCGGCCGCTGCCTCAGCCACTCTCGCCGGCATCGAAGAGCGGCGCCGCAACGCCCAGGCAAACTTCGATCAGACCAGCCGTCTTGTCTTGGGCCAGCGTCAGCGTCTGGAACAGCTCGAACAGCAGCTTGGCTCCGCTGCGATGGAAAAACAGCGCCGGGAGCTGGAGCAGACGACGCTCGCCGCCGAGTACACTCAGCTCACCGAGGCGCGCGCGACCGCCGTGGCCGAAGCCGCTCGCCTGACCGCCGAAGCCACCGCACTCAGAACCCGCCTCGCCGGCCTCGATCACCGCCTGCGTGCTCTCCGGACGGAGACCGACGCGCTCCGTGAGCAACGCGCTCACCTCACGGCCCGTGCCGCCAGGCTCGCGTCCGACATCGAGCACATCGATTCGACCTGCCTCAATGATCTCGGAGTCGACCCCGTATCTCTCCGCGCCGATTCCAGCATCGATCGAATTAACGGCGAAACGCTCCTCCTGCAGGAAGAAGAGTCCCGCGCGCTCAAGCAGAAACTCGAAGCCATGGGCCCCGTCAACATGATGGCGCTCGAGGAGTACAACGAGACCACCGAGCGGCATAGCTTCCTCGAAACCCAGCGCAAGGATTTGCTCGACTCCATCGAGAACACCCAGGCATCCATCAAGGAGATCGATGACGTCTCCCGCCTCAAATTCGAAGAGGCGTTCAAGATCGTCAACGAAACCTTCTCGGTCACCTTCGCCAAGCTCTTTGGTGGCGGTCACGCCTTCATGAAGCTCACCGACCAGGAGAACGCCGCTGAGTCCGGCATCGATATCGTCGCCTCGCCTCCGGGCAAGAAGCTCCAAAACATCCTCCTGCTCTCCGGCGGAGAAAAGGCGCTCACCGCGCTCTCTCTGCTCGTCGGCATCTTCCAGTTCCAGCCCGCACCCTTTTGCGTCCTCGACGAGGTCGATGCTCCCCTCGACGAGACCAATGTCGGTCGCTTTGCGCGTCTCCTTCACGAGATGTCCGCTACTACCCAGTTCGTCGTCATCACTCACTCCAAACGAACCATGGCTCAGGCCGACGTCATTTATGGCGTCACCATGCAGGAGCTCGGCGTCTCCAAGGTCGTCTCCGTCAATCTCGGGAGCAGGCGGGAATCCACCAGCAGTCGTCGCGCCGTCGCCTGACCTCCTCACCAAGCCGTGCACGGCTCAAGCTATCGGCACGCCAAGCTCAACCACTTTGCGCAGCTGGAGCGATGCAGCACCTCGCTCCAGCCTTTTTTCGTCTAAAGTAGCCACAGCGCTCCGGCAAGCATGCAGCAGATCCCTCTCATCCTCATCGCTCTCGCCGCTCTCGGCATCGTGCTCCTCCACCTCCGCAGACGCTGGCCCCACCTCCTTCCTCGCACCCGAAAATTCTTCCTCTCCGCCTCGATCTTAGCTATCCTCGTGTTTCTGAGCGGCTATGCAACCGGTTGGGTCACCGTCTCTGACCGCTTCAACGCTGCCGTATACGGGGCAGCAATCGCCGGATACCTCCTTCTGCTGACAGTTCACAGCCTCAATCGCCCGCGCTGGCTCACCTCGGCCACGGCGATCATTCTTGCCGCACCCATCTTTGGATCGAGCCTCTTCCTTCCCCTCGCCGGTATCTTCCACCCCAGTCCGCGCCGCATCCAGCAGCTCGATGGCAACCTCTACGTCTCATGGCAGCGGTTCACGGAGGTGGGACCGGCCAGCAACGGCGTGGATCTCGACATCTTCTACCGTCCAGCACGCTTCCCCTTCCTCCACCACACCCGGCTCGGTGGCCGCTTTTATAATCTGCAATGCGACGGCGATGCCATCCAGGTGACCTTACAACCAGATCGCGAAAGCGTCTTCGTCCGCTGTCCCTCCTGGCCAAACTCCGCCGACAGTGATCCCGGCAGCTACCTCCGCCTCCATCGCTGAGCCGCTTCTAACACCCGCAACGCTCCACAGCCCGCCCGGTGGTACCGTCAAAACTGATGCCTGAGACCGCCCCCAGCCAAGCCCTCCTCACCACCGATCTCAACCCTCTTCGGCTCACCGCCCGTGGCAAGGTTCGCGACATCTATGCGCTCTCATCGGATCCCAACTCCGATCTGCTCTTCATCGCCACCGATCGCATCTCCGCCTTTGACCATGTCCTCGACTCCGGCATCCCAGACAAGGGCCGCATTCTCACCCAGCTCTCGCTCTTCTGGTTCCATCACCTCCAGGACATCGTCCCCAATCACCTCATTACAGCCGATATGCACATTTATCCCCCGGCCCTGCAGCCCTTTGGAGCGCAGATCGAAGGCCGCAGCATGCTCGTCCGACGCGCCCGGATGTTCCCAGTGGAGTGCGTCGTCCGCGGTTACCTCTCCGGCTCCGGTTGGAAGGACTACCAGGCCACTGGTGCCATCTGCGGCATCCCCCTTCCCGGGGGCCTCCGCGAGTCGGACCGCCTTCCCGACCCCATCTTTACGCCCGCCGCGAAGATCAACACTGGAGGCCACGATGAGAACATCGCCTTCGATGCCGTGATCGCCCAGATTGGCTCCAGGGCCGCCGAAGATCTACGCGCGCTCAGCATGGCCATCTACGCAAAAGCAAGCGCGCACGCGGCCAGCAAAGGTCTCATTCTTGCCGACACCAAGTTCGAGTTCGGCCTCATTCCCGGCCCCGATGGTCAGGGCCGGATTGCGCTCGCCGACGAGGTCCTCACCCCAGACTCCTCCCGGTACTGGCCGGCGGAGACCTATTCGCCCGGGGGCCCGCAACCCTCCTTCGACAAACAGTTTGTCCGCGATTATCTCGAGGGCATCCACTGGAACAAGCAGGCGCCCGCGCCCGCGCTCCCTTCTGAGGTCGTTTATCGGACCCGGGCCAAGTACCTCGAGGCCTTCAGCCTGATTACTGGCCGCACCAGCCTCAATACTTGAGGCCGCCCCTCCCCTCGGCCCATCCTTTCAACTGGAGCCTCTGTCCCCGGCATGATCGCCTCTCTGATAAACACCACCGCCGGCCAGCTCGCCGGCTTCAACTTCTTCGATTGGCTACTGGTCCTCGTCCTCGCCTGGTCCGTAGCGATCGCCTTTGTGCGGGGCATCATCCGAGAGCTCTTTGGTCTCGCCGGCACCATCCTCGGCCTGCTTCTCGCCGCTTGGAACTACCCCGCTCTCGCAACTTGGCTCTCACCCTGGATTGCATCGGCTATGGCGGCTCAAGTCGCCGCCTTCCTTCTCATTGCCGTCGGTGTCCTGCTTGTTTGCACCCTTCTGGGCCGGCTTGTTCGTGGCACCGCTCACACTGCCGGCCTGGGCTTGCTCGATCGTTTCGCGGGAGCATGCTTTGGCCTCCTTCGCGGAGGCCTCATCGCCATGGGGATTCTTATGACCGCAACCGCCTTCTTCCCTCCGCAGAGGTCCATCGCAAGCTCGCGCCTGGCACCCTATTTCCTTGCCGCTGCGCGTGAGGTATCCTTCGTTGTACCTCAAGACCTCCAGAAGCGGATTACCGGCGGCGTCCACAGCATGGGGCATATGGCACGACGCTAAGCACACCGGTCCTAGATGGATCAAAACTGATGGATCAAACCGTCACCAAAGAGTGACAATGAGGCTCACGTCCTTTCAGGGACAGGTAAAGCGAGGATCGACCTTGAAGCGCGAACTGCACAGCCTTGTCACTCAAATGCATAGCGCCGGGGTCTCCTACACCGATGCGCTACGCCAATTCAAGCGCCGCTATCTCCTTGAGGTTCTCGCCCACCACAAAGGAAATCAGTGCAAAGCCGCAGAAGAGCTTGGCATGCATCGCAACACCCTTAGCCGAACCCTGGCCGAGCTCGATCTCGACACCGCCCAGATCCGGAACGGCATCCGAACCGGGATGCGGCGCCCCTCTGCCAGCGAACGCCCCCGCGTACAAAGCATAGCGAGTGCACGCTAAGCCCCCGTCTACTGCGTCTAAGTCTCAGCCCGTGGCAAAGCCTGCGTCTCACCCTCCGCGTCTCCGACACCTCTCGACTGCCATCGCCCTTGCCCTTGCAGGCAGCGCTCCCGCGTTTGCTCAAGGAGCGGCCCCGGCCCTCTCCCCTGAGGCTCCGCCATCCGCTCACTCCTCGCGCTCTGAAAAGCAGGCGGCCAACGCCTACCTCGCTGGAGGTCGGCTTGTGGAACGCAACGATCTGGAGGGCGCGGAAAAGAGCTTCGGAAAAGCCGTTACACTCTACCCCTCCAACCAAAACTACGCCACAGCCCTCACCATCGTTCGCGAGCACCGCCTGACGGCTCTGGTACAGCAAGCCAGCCAGGCCCGCATCCTCGGCCAGAACGCAAAGGCGGACGCTCTGCTGGACCAGGCACGGCAGATCGATCCGCAGAATCCCATCATTACCCAACACCTCACCTCCGGCACACTGGCGGCCAGCTTCACCCCTGAGATCGCTGGAGAGACCGAGCCTTGGCTCCCCAGGAGACCCGCGCTCGCAGGGCCCGTCGCCCTTCTACCTTCCGCCTCTCGGCAGAGCTTTCACATCCATGCTGACTCCCGCAGTGTTCTCCGGCAGGTCTTCTCCGCCTTCAACATCCGATCGGTCTTTGACGAGTCAGTCACTCCCCAACAGGTCCGCTTCGATCTCGAGAACACGACTTACGGGCAATCCATCCCGATCGTTCTGCGCATGACCCAGCTCTTCGCCGTTCCCCTCGATGCCAACAGCGTGCTGATCGCCAAAGACACAGCCGAGAATCGCCAGCGGCTCGAGCGGCAGATTCAAGAGACTATCTACGTTCCGGGGTCAACACCCGAGCAGATGACAGAGCTCGGCAATCTCGTGCGCACCGTCTTCGATGTCAAAACGGCCACCGTCGCCAACTCTGCCGCAAGCCTCGTCCTGCGCGCTCCTGCCGAAACGTTGAATGCCCTTAACCTCACTCTCTCTGACCTCATTGACGGCAGCGCGCAGGTCATGCTCGACCTCCGCCTCTACGCCGTCGATAAGAGCCGCACCCGCAACATCGGTCCACAGCTCCCGCAACAGTTCGGTATCTACAATGTGGCAAGCGCCGCGCAGAACCTGGTAAGCGCCAATCAGGCCTTGGTCAACCAGGCGATCGCGCAGGGAGTTATCCCTGCAAACGCCACCACCATCCAGATTGCGCTCTATCTTCTCGCCTCCGGTCTGGTGCAAAGCTCTCTTCTGACCAATACTCTCGGCTTCTTCGGCAACGGCCTCACGCTCACCGGGGTCACCGGGGTCGGAACGACCAGCTTCAGCCTCGCCCTCAACTCTTCGGACTCCCGCGCCCTCGAAGATGTTCATCTCCGCGTCGGAGATCGGCAGACCGCGACCTTCAGAGCCGGCACCCGCTTCCCCATCACAACCGGGACCTATACCATCGGCTCCGCTGTCTCGAGCGCCTCGCTCGCCGGCATCAAGGTCAACGGTGTCAGCGCCTCCAGCCTGCTCAATCAGTACCTCGGCTCCGGCAACAATGTGACCATCCCGCAGGTCCAGTATGAAGAGCTCGGCCTCACGCTGAAAGCCACGCCGATCGTCCAGAAGTCTGGTCGCATCGCCATGCACCTTGATCTCAAGATCGAAGCCCTCGCAGGGGGCGCCGTCGATAATATACCTATCCTCGCTAATCGGCAGTTCGTCTCCGACATCACCGTTGGAGACGGAGACACTGCGCTTATGATCAGCAGCCTCAGCAAAACAGAGGCACGCGCCGTCAGCGGAATCCCGGGCCTTAGCGAGCTCCCAGGATTTCAAGGCGCTATTGCGGATCGCATCGGCGAAAAAGACACCAGCGAACTCGTCCTACTCATCACGCCACATGTGGTCCGGCGCCGGTCCAGCAACATCGCCGGTCCGCGCATCGCGCTCAACCAGCCGCCTGGCTCATCCGATTAGCCTCGGCCGTCAAAGGCAGCCACAGGGTAAACACGGTTCCATGTTGAGCATGATCCCTGCGGGTCTTCGCGCGTAGGCTTCCCCCATATTTTTCCGCGATGCCTTTGCTGACCCACAGGCCAAGTCCAGTCCCCGTGTTCTCCTTCGTCGTCTCAAAGGGCTCAAAGAGACGCGCCCGGATGCGTGGATCGATTCCCTCCCCAGAGTCGGCCACAGTCAGGCGCACTCCCTTCCGTCCACTCGATAGCTCAGTCTGTGCATGCACTCGCAAGGAGAGCGACCCTCCCGCACTCATCGCCTCCAGCGCATTCCGTATTAGGTTATTCAAGACCTGCCGGATCTCACCTTCCATGCAGCGCACCTTCGGTGCTGGCAAAACTTTCCATACCAGCCGGATGTTCCTGACCAGAAGCCTCCCCGTGTAAAGCGCCGTCACCGATCTCGCCAGCTCCTCCAGGTTCACCTCGACGGCACGGCTATTCTGCCGATGGAACCGCAGCGTCTGCATGGTGATCTCCGTCACCCGGGTCAACTCGGTTTGCGCTATGCCTGCATACTCCTGGATCTCCTCCACCGAGTTCGATTGGCGTATCAGGTACAGCAGATTTGTGATCGATTCCAGAGGATTGTTGATCTCGTGCGCAATCGACGACGCAAGCTGACCAACGGCCGCCAGCTTCTCGCTCTTCCGCAACGCCTCATCCTGCAATCGCGTCTGCGTCACATCCGTGTTAACCGCTACCCCGCCGATCAACTCGCCATTCAGCGTGATCGGCGCCGCCACACTGCGCAGCCAGCGGCTCTCCACCTGCAACACCTCCGTCGACGACTCACCCGACAACGCACGATCCAGCGTCCGCAGCTGCCCAGGAAAGCTTGGTCCGCTCATAGCATTTGCGCGACGGTTCAGTCGCACCGGCTCACCGCCAAGCGTCGCGATGTAAACCCCATGAGGTATGCTCTCGATCACCGCGTTCAGCTCTGCCCTACGCCTCTCCGCATCTTCGTACGCGACGCCCAGCTCTCGCTCCTGCCTCCGCGCCTCGGTGACATCGCGAAATGTGACCACCGCCCCGACAACCCTCTCCTCCACGGTAACCGGGTGCGCCGACACCTCCGCCCAAAAGGAGCTGCCATCCTTCCGGAACATCACATCCTCTTTGCTGCGGTAAGCCGTCTTTTTGCGGAAGACCTCGTAGATCGGGCATTCCTCAGATGGAAAATCGCGCCCGTCCGGATAATGGTGGTGCACCAGGGTGTGCATGTCCGTCCCCACCACCTCGTCGGTCTTGAAGCCGAACACCCGCAGCGCCATCCGGTTCACAAAAGTGCAGACCCCCTCGAGATTGACTCCCCAGACTCCCTCGCCCGCTGAGTCAAGCAGAGCCTGCCAATGCGGCATTTCCTGAAACCCGTTCGCCGCACCGCTCATCGTTCCGTCCTTTGTTTCGGCTGACCCTGCCCCGGCCTGCCTTACGTGCAATACCGAGCACATTGGTATGGATGCAGAACTTCCGCCCGCGGACATCCGGCAGAACTTCCTAGGGTACCGTTCTCGTTGACCCGTGAGCCGTCGGGCCGCTATACTTCAGCCTGGAATGAGCGGGAGTAGCTCAGTGGTAGAGTGCTTCCTTGCCAAGGAAGATGTCGCCGGTTCGACCCCGGTCTCCCGCTCCAGATACACTCCAGACGAACCAGATAAGCCCGTCTGCGCTGATTTCTAACCGCGGATTTGGCGTGCACTCCTGGCGAACCTGGACACCTCGAGGCGCGGTACCCAAGCGGTAAGGGAGAGGTCTGCAAAACCTTTATGCGTCGGTTCGATCCCGACCCGCGCCTCCATTGTTACTCTTCTGAATGCACCACTTGGTTTTTGGCACTTCAGAAGTGTGCTAACTTGCGCCAGCCTCTTCGTCACGAGTGTCAGCACATTAGCTAACAACTCCGGCGTTCCACCGGTTCTTGGGATCGTTCGCTGATGACTAAATTTCGGCCTAAGCCGGATAGCCAAAACTTGTAGACACTGCCATGCCGCTCAAAACGCTCCGAGGTTAGCTTGTTGTACGGCAGTGCATAAATTCCTTATGCAGCCACTGCCATTAATCCGTTGCATTGTGGACGACCAGATCGCCGGGCCTTCCGCGAAAGAATAGCCCGGGAGACCATTCGGATCACCCTCACTTTGGTCAGCTTCGGGCCACTCTTTCCGACATCTAGAACCTAGACGGAAGCTCCTTCCTATCGCGATGAAACTGGAGCTGCAGGCGTTCCACGAACAACCTCTGAATCATGCCTTCCCATTGCTTATCGTTTGGGGCTCCCTCTCTTCCCCCGCTCGCGTCGAGGTCGAACTTCTCCATATCGAACCAGGCCGGCGCGCCCACGAGCTGCTTGGCATCAATACCGTACGCGAAAGAGATCATCTCACTCAGGTCGGATTGATCGGAAGCGATTGCCGCGGACCAGAAACGCCTTCCCTTGCTCATCTGGTTTGCTCGACTAGGCGTCTGAAACGCCGCCCCGGCCGTCATCATCGCCAAACCTGAGTCCTTTCACCCCACCAACAGTCCTGCCGCTCGCTCCGCTGCAGCCGGGGTAGAGTATGTCTCATGTCCATCGCCCCAATCTTTCTCGGGCAGATATCGCCCGCAAACCCCACCGCCCAGGACATCGCAAACCGCCGCTGGATCTACATCCCGTACGATCGATTCACCGACCGCGTCGGCCCTCTCACGGAGCAGCCGGCAACGCAGACCGGGGTCGTCATCGTCGAGTCGACCGCCAAAGCGCACCGCCGGCCGTACCATAAGAAAAAGCTCGTTCTCCTCATCAGCAACATGCACCACTTCGCGCTGGAGCAGGCCGCCCGAGGCGTCAGTGTCCTCTACGATTTCTCTCCCCTCAGCCATGGCCAGGCTCTTCGCCTTCTCCAGCAGCAACGCGCACTGCCTTCACTCACCCTGATGCGTCCAGCAGAGCGTGAACTCCGCCTCGATCTCGAACAAGCCGTCACGGATGGCCTCAAACTCCACGAAGTGCCTGACGTTACCTGGCTCTCGCAGCTCGAAGACTTCACCTCCGTCTACGGCCCCTACCGGAGCGGCAAAGCACGCACCGGCACCAGCAACTACGTCATGGACCGCTTCTACCGCGCCATGCGTCAGAAGACAGGCATCCTGATGCGGAACGGAAAGCCGCTCGGAGGTCAGTTCTCCTACGACCCCGAAAACCGAAACCCCTACAAGGACCAGGTCCCGATTCCGATCCCTCCCATCTACCCGCCCGACGAGATCACCACCGAGGTCGTCTCGTACGTTGCGGACAAATACGCCCATCACTTCGGCTCCATCGATGGATTCGACCTGCCCTGCACCCAGGCCGACGCCGACCGTATGTGGAGCTTCGCACTCCAACATCTCCTGCCCACCTTCGGACCCTTCGAAGACGCCATGCGCGACGATCACCTTCAGCTCTTCCACTCCAGGACATCGGCCCTCGTCAACCTCGCCCGGCAGCTCCCCGCTCAACTCGTCCGCGACGTCGAAGCTGCCGCTGACGCCGGCCTCGTCCCACTTGCCAGCGCCGAAGGCTTCATTCGCCAGCTCCTCGGGTGGCGCGAGTTCATGCGGCACCTCCATCAGCAGACAGATGGGTACCGCCTGCTCAACGTGCCCCAGGAAGATCGGCCCCGCAAGCAGGAGCTCTCCCCGGATGCGGACGAGCCCAGCGATCCTTACGCCAAACCGAACACTCCGCAAGCCCCCCGCGCGGAGACCGCCAAAGCCCCCGGCCAGAAGCAGGCAGCCCTCGTACAAGATCCTTACACCGGTGCCACAGTCTCCGCCCTCCACGCCTCGCTTCCCCTTCCCGCCGTCTACTGGGGCGTCAGGAGCGGCCTGCACTGCATGGACACGGTTGTCGCCCAGGTTATCGACGAAGGCTGGTCACACCACATCACTCGCCTCATGGTTCTCTCCAATCTCGCAAACCTCTGCGGCTTCTCGCCCCGAGAACTCACCGACTGGTTTTGGTTCGCCTACGTCGATGCCTACGACTGGGTCGTCGAACCCAACGTCCTCGGCATGGCCACCTACGCCGACGGCGGCCTCACCGCCACCAAGCCATACGTCTCCGGCGCCGCCTACATCAACCGCATGTCCAACTTCTGCGGCCATTGCCAGTTCGATCCGAAGAAGTCCATCGGCCCCGGCTCCTGTCCCTTCACCGCCCTCTACTGGACCTTTCTCGAACGCAATCGCGAGACCCTGAGCAACAACTTCCGCCTCCAGATGCCCTACAACACCCTCCGCAAGAAATCCCCCACTGAACTCATCCAGCTCCGTACCCGCGCCGAAGAGGCTATCGCCCACCTGCAATCCTTCAAACGCCCGGAGTACTGACCGCCAGCCATCACTCCGGAGGGCCAGGTGCCCATCCCTCGCAGCCCCTTCACGAAAGGGTGGGGTACGCCCCGAAATCTCACAGCCCACAGAGCCTGCGCCGCAACCCCTTTCATTCCCTCTCACCCCCGCGCCTCTTAATCATCCCCTGCTCTCTTAGCCCGCGCCGGATTCCCCATCACCGTAGCACCGGCCTCCACATCTCTCGTCACGACACTTCCCGCACCAACCACCGCGCCGTCGCCCACCGTCACCCCCGGCATAATCAGCGCTGCGCCCCCAATCCAGACATCACGCCCAATACGCACCGGCTTGCCGCACTCCAACCCCTCTCGCCTCACGGAAGCCTCCCGCGAATGATCCGCCGCGTAGATTTGCACCCCCGGCCCAATCTGGCACCCATCCCCGATCGTGATCGGACACACATCCAAGAGCACACACCCGAAGTTCAGGAAGACCTTCTCACCCAGCACGATGTTGTAGCCGGAGTCGCAAAAGAACGGAGCCCGCACCGTTGCCCCCTCCCCCATTCCTCCCAGCAGACCTCGCAGCAGCACCTCATCTCCGTTCGCCTGAAATCCTCGCAGCACCGTCTCGGCCCGCGCCCGCTCCCCGGCCAGCTCCCGATCGAGAGCGTCATACAGCTCGCCTCGCAGCATCTTTTGCTTCTCTGTCACGCGTCCCCTCCCGTGTCTCTCAAGCTATTCTGAACCAATCCACCGCACCAGATCTCACCCAGAGAGAGCCCAGCTACGGATGCGCCACTGGCTCTGATCCCCTCTTCGACCCCACCCAAAATAATCAAATACGACGCGAGCTCCGGTCGTTCTTCTTCGCCGCGCATCACACATGCAGGAGACCCTATACACATGAGTCTGAACGAAGTTCTTATCGACGAATTACGAGACCTGTACAGCGCCGAGAATCAGCTGGTCAAAGCTCTTCCCAAGACCGCCAAAGGCAGCAACGACGCAGCCATGAAGCAGCTCTTCCGCGACCATCTCGAGCAGACCAAGGGCCAGGTGTTGCGCCTGCGGGAGGTCTTCGAGCACCTTGGAAAGAAGCCCACAGGCCAGCACTGCAGCGGCATGGAAGGCTGCATCAAGGAAGTGACAGAGGCCCTTGAGAAAGATGAAACAGGCGCACTCAAGGATGCCGGCATCCTGGGAGCCGCGCTCCGGGTGGAGCACTATGAGATAGCCGGCTACACGGCCGCGCTCGCCATTGCCAAAAGCCTCGGTCAAAAAGAGATCGTCACCCTTCTCACGGAAACTCTGGAGGAAGAGAAGACCGCCGCGAAAAATGTCCTTGCCAGTGCCAAGCCCATCCTCAAGGCAGCCGACTCCCAGGAAGACGAAGAAGAGGAAGACGAAGAAGAGGAGCCCAAAGACGCCAAGGAGCAGGAGTCCGAACGCGAAAGTGAGCAGGACGAGAAAGAAGCCCAGCCGGAGATGGCCACAAAGAAGCGTAAGTAGCTACGCTCCGTCGATCCCACATGAGAAAGGCTCCCGCGACGGGAGCCTTTCTCATGTATTACAACAACCCCGCTACTTCACCCCATCCTCCGCAGCCTGGTACGCCACAATCGACTTCAACGTCTCGTATGGCATGGCCGCCGACAACGGCAGCAGATGCCCATTCACCGCCAGCATCGGCGTCTGGTCCACGCCCACCGCCTCGCCCAGCTTCAGCGAAGCATCGACATTGGCCTTCGTCGCTGGGGTAGCCGCGCACAGTTCGACCGTCGCAGGATCCAGCCCAGCCTTTCTCACCGCGTTATTCAACGTGACTTCACCGCTCTCCGCCGTCAGGCCGCCTTGTGTGTCGTAGACCGCCTGCAGATACGTCCAGAACGCTTCGGGCTTCTGCTTGGCGACGCACACCCCCTCCGCCGCAGCCTTGAACGCAAACGGATGGATCTCGGTCAGAGGAAAACTCTGGTACACCACCCGCGCCTTTGGAAAATCCTTCACCAGCTGATCCATCGTTCCCTGGACCTCTTTGCAGTGGGGACACTCCATATCCGCGAACTCCACCAGCATCAACTCCTTGCCGACCGCCCCGCGCGCCGGACCATCCGCCCGGTTCTGCAGAATCTGTCGCGCCTCGGCGAACGGAGTCGACCCGAACGCAACCACGCCATCCCCGGCAATCGCATGCTTCCCATCCGGTGTAACGAAAAACGCGGACGTCTGCACCTTGGCATTCGGGCTCTTGTCGGAGACAAACACCACCACCCGGGTCACTCCCGGAGCCTGCGTCGTCTGGATCGCCTCCACCCGCCATATCCGGTTCGCATCGTAGCCCCACAGCTGCTTCAAAAACGCATCCACCGTTGCCACCGTGGGCGTGGACGCGGTGAAGTTCTTCAGGTTCGGCGGTGGAAACGGAGCGGGCGTCCCCGTCGGCGGAAGCGAGTTCAACTGGGGGGCCGGTGACGGCTTTTGCGAGCTTCCCGCAGCCGCACTCCTTGCCCCATTCGCCCCACCTGCTGCTGGCGTCTGCGCACCCGCAAACGTCACCGCTCCCACCATCAACACTGCCGCCATACCTCGCATCATTCCCAACAGACCCCGCCTCTCTCCGCTGCCTCAGCGCGGCGCAACCTTAGACCTCAAACTTCACCGCAATCGGAAACCGCCGGCCCATGCCGAAGGCCTTCTTCGTCACCTTCAATACCGGCGCAGCCTGCTGCCGCTTGTATTCGCTCCGCTCCACCAGCTTCAAAACGCTCCGCACCTGCTCGACCTCCACCCTCTGCTCCGCCGCAATCTCCTCAGCCGATCGATAGTTCTCGACATACGCCTCCAGCATCGGATCCAGCACGTCATACGGTGGCAGCGAGTCCGTATCCTTCTGCTCAGGACGCAGCTCTGCCGAGGGCGCCTTCCCGATCGTCGTGCGCGGAATCACCTCGCGCTCGCGGTTCGCATAGGCGCTCAGCTTATACACCTGCGTCTTCCACACATCGCCGATCACCGCCAGCCCGCCCACCATGTCCCCGTACAGCGTGCAGTAGCCGGTCGACATCTCGCTCTTGTTCCCCGTCGTCAGCACCAGGGCTCCAAACTTGTTCGACAGCGCCATCAGCAGGGCTCCCCGTATCCGCGCCTGCAGATTCTCCTCCGCCAAACCGAACGGTGTTCCGGCAAACATTGAGTCCAGCACCGTCATGTATCCCTGGAACACCTCATGGATGGCCAACACCTCGAAACGAATCCCGAGATTCACCGCCAGCGTCCGCGCATCCTCGATCGATCCGGTCGAGGAATACTCGCTCGGCATACCCACGCCCATCACATTCTCCGCCCCCAGCGCCTCCACCGCGATCGCCGCCACCAGCGCCGAATCGATCCCGCCGCTCAGCCCTGCCAGCGCCTTCGCAAACCCACACTTGCGCACATAATCCCGCGTCCCCAGGACCAGAGCATCCCAGGTCGCCGCAACCTCGTCCCGCTCGTCTGCCGGCCTGCAACGGGTAGCCGTCGGGGTGCCCTGGACCGCCGTATCGACCAACATCAGGTCCTCGGCAAACGAGCACCCGCGGGCCAGAACCCCTCCATCCCGTCCAACCACGAGCGATGAGCCATCGAAGATCAGGCTATCGTTCCCGCCTACCTGGTTCGCCATCGCCACCAGGGCGTCGTGCCGCTTCGCCAGCGCTCCGAGCATCTCTTCCCGGACCCCGCGCTTGCCCTTCCAGTACGGCGAAGCAGAGATGTTCAGGATGATGCGCTGCTCTCCCGCCCGCGTGTCCCACAGCTTCATCAACTCCTCAACCGGGTCCACACCGTACCTTCGCTCCCGCCAGAACCCCTTATCGTTCCACGCGTCCTCGCAGATGGTGATCGCCAGCCTCTGCCCCCGAAACTCCGTCAGCCCCTGCTCCAGCCCCGGCTCGAAGTATCTCTGCTCGTCGAAGACGTCGTAGAAAGGGAGCAGGCGCTTCTGCTGCGTAAACGCCACCTCTCCCCCCTCCAGCAGCACCGCCACATTCCGGACATGCTTGCCTTCCCCTGCCTCCGTCGGCATCACCGTCCCACACAGCAGCCCGGGCCGCCCCGCCCCCGACGTCCACTCCGCCAACTGCTTCACCACCTCGCCCGCGCGCCGGAGAAACGCGGTCTTGTCCAGCAGATCTGCCGGAGGATATCCACACACCGCCAACTCCGGAAACAGGACCAGCTCCGCACCCTGGCTCCCCGCTCGATCGGCATACTGCAGAATCTTTTTGGCGTTCCCGGTGAAGTCCCCCACCGTCGGATTGATCTGCGCAAGAGCTAGCTTCACTGCTTCAGTCTACCGTCTTTGCAGCTCGCATACAGGCCGCCTCTACGCCCCCGTGCCGCTCAGCACCACACCCACCGTCCGCGCCAGGATCTTCAGATCGAGCCACAGACTCCAGTTCTCCACGTACGCCGTATCCAGCGAAATGTAGCTGTCGAACGACGGATCCTGCCGCGCCTCCACCTGCCACAGTCCCGTAATCCCCGGCAGCACATCCAGCCGGCGCAGATGCGACAGGTCATACTGCTCCACCTCGGAGGCAATCGGCGGTCGTGGCCCCACCAGGCTCATGTCCCCGCGAAGCACGTTGTAAAACTGCGGCAGCTCATCCAGGGAGTACTTCCGCAGCTTACGTCCTAGCTTCGTCACGCGCGGGTCGTTCACAATCTTGAAGAGCACACTCTTGCGCTCGTTCATGTGCTCCAGCTCTTCCTGCATCTTGTCCGCGTCTTCCACCATCGTCCGGAACTTGAAGCAGACGAACGTCCTTCCCTTGCGGCCAATCCTCTGCGCCCGGTAAAAGATCTGTCCCTTGGAGTCCATGCGGATCGCAATCGCGACTGCCAGCATCACCGGCGACAGAACCAGCAGCGCCAGCGCCGACAGCACCATGTCCAACGTGCGCTTCAGCAGCACCGCCCCCATCGCAAACTCTCTGCGATGGAGGGGGATAGTCGGGAACTGGCCGATATACTCCACCGGCGCGTTCCAGGCCAGCCCGTCATACAGATCAGGTACCACCCGGACGTCGATCCCCGCCTCCCGCGCCTCTTCCACCAACCCGATCACTAGCTTCTTTTCCGCCGGGACTGAGAAAAATATCTCATCCACGAACAGCGATCGCGCCACCGCAAGGCAGTTCTGCACATCCCCGACAACATCCGCGTCACCGGCCTCAGCCTCCCGTGCCGTCAACGCCACAAACCCTTTAAACCGAAATCCGAGATGCTGGTGGGACTCCAAGTGGTTCCGAAGCGCGTGCCCCACCCGCCCCGCCCCAACGATCATCACATTCCGCGTCTCTATCCCTTCAAGGTATCTCCGGTACACAATGCGTCGCCACAAAATGCGCCGCGTGCAGAGCAGCAGGCCCGTGATCATCACCATCAGCGCCACTACAATGCGGGACACGGCTACGTTGTGCGTCAGATAAAGAGCTCCGCAAAGCAGCAGACCCGCCGTCAAAGTGGCCTGCACCGTCATTCTGATCTCGTGCAGTCCACTCCTGTTCTGGATCGGTCCGTACATGCCGTGCGACCGCGTCACAAATACCAGGCACGTCGCGAACCATAAAACATAGGCAGCCGTCATGCGAGGCGCGCTGTGCAGCAGCCGCGGCAACATCGCCAGCATCCCAGTGTCCTGCGGGATCACCACGCGCAGCCGAAGCGCAACAATCCATGCCACAAAGATCGTCAACACATCCAGCGAACTCCACACCAGACTCGTGACCGAGGGTCGCCACAGCCAGCCCGTGCGCCTGCCTGCTGCACGACGCTCACTCGCCGATCGCTTCCGTCCGGATAACATCACGTGCTGGAAATAATCTGGTGTCGCCACTGCGGAACCTACTGCCTTTCAATCCTTCTTCACTGTGGTGTGTTTCCTGCTAACACAGATGACCTGGGGACAAACGACAGGGACCGATGCTTGTTCGACCCGAGCACACCTCGTTTGCTACGCGTATCAACCACCTTGCCGAAGGCGGAGTCGCGCTGCCCATACCACTTGTGGGGCATAGCCATCCACGCTCTCCAACCATACGTTCCTGATCTCCGCCGCAGCAAGACGCTTCGCCCTGAATATATTAGGCTATTTCCCGAAACGGCACCGGCCGAACTTCGCCCATTTACCGTCACTCCGGCCGCAGTCACTCCGGCAACACCAGAGCATCCAAAGAGAAAAACTCCTGCAGCACCGGGTCTTCACTTGCTTCCATCTCTTGCATCGTCCCAAAAAAGCGGGCCCGGCCTTCATGAAGGAATACCACTCGGTCTGCCAGCTTCTTCGCAAAGCGCATATCGTGCGTGACGACGATGCTGGTAAGATGCAGCTGCTGCTTCAGGCGTTCGATCAAGTCCCCCAGCAGATGCCCCATTAACGGGTCGACCATCGTCGTCGGCTCGTCGTAGAGCACAGCCTCCGGCTGGCAGGCGAGCGCGCGCGCAATCGCCACTGACCGCTTCATGCCGGTAGATAGATCGCTCGGCAGCAGCCCCTCCATCCCGGCGACCCCGACCATCTCCAGCAAACCCTTCACAATCTGCTGCATCTGCTCCTCCGCCAGCTCTCCGCGCTCCCGCAGCGGAAACGCCACGTTCTCACCGACGGTGATCGAGTCGAACAAAGCCCCGTTCTGGAAAACCATCGTCACCTTCCGCCGAATCCCCTGCAACTCCCGTTCGCTGAAGCCGGTAATATCCTCCCCCGCCACCCGCACCACCCCAGAGTCCGGCTTCAGAAACCCCAGAAGCATCTGCAACGACACCGACTTACCGACGCCGCTTCGGCCGAGAATGCATATCGTCTCCCCGGCCTTGACATAGAAATTCACATCCTGAAGCACCACAAAGTCGCCAAAAGCCTTCGACACACCCTCAAACGAAATGTACGGCCCGGGCTCCGAGCCCCCTGTCTCCGACGAAGCCTCCGAAGCCGCGGCCTCGTTCTGCTGCGCCGCCTGCTCCATGAACTCGCCCACTGCGGGCGCCACGTCCTCCGAAACGCTCTCGATCAGTGGAGTCTCCGGACCAGCCTGACCGCCCTCACCAGTTCGCTCCGATTCTTCGTCCGAGCTTCGCACGCCCCCCTCGGGAAAACCCTCGCCCCCAGCAGCAGCCGCCTGCCGCTCATCCAGAGGCCCGGCCGCACCCTGCCCCCCACCGGTCCGCCTTTCATTGACCTCCGTCAAGCTCCCCGACCCCCCCAAACTCCCCGACCCATCCTCGTCCGACATCATCCCTGACCCTCAGCCTCCCCCTATTCTCCCACCTCCGCCCGAATTCCACTCACGAGGTCGTATGGAGCTCCGCCCTGCGGCAAACCATCGGTGGGCGCTTTTCCATAAGCCTCTCGGCGCAAGCGAACTCCTCCGGCGTGTTCAGGTTTGCAAACCACAACTCCCGCATCCTCCAATCCGCATCACCCGGGTTCCAGCCCGACCACACCGATCCCCTCTCCCGCGTCGCAATCTCCAGCAGCACAGCTCCGCCCGAGGCTCTTCCAGCCCGCTCCAATACCGGCCGGACCTTGTACTCGCCCGCCTCGAGCGCAGCGGCAACCTCGCTCAGCGCGTCGCATCGCACCAGGCTCACCAGCGGCTGTACGCGCCCGTCCGCCACCAGCAAGCCAATCTTCGCGTCGCACCTAACCCATTCGCCCACCAGCCTCTCCAGCAGCTCCGCAGGCACAAACGGCATGTCCACGGGCAGAAACGCAGCCGATCCCCGGTCGATGTCCCGCAGCGCCGCTTCAATCCCGCCCATCGGTCCACACCCTGGCCGCAGATCCCGGATCACCCGTACAACCGTCGGCGCATGCTCCCCCACCACCACCACCTCCCGGCAGACCCGCCTCAACTTCTCCACCGCGATCTCAAGCAGCGTCGACCCGCTCAGCCGCATCTCCGACTTGTTCTCCCCCATCCGCGAGCTCCGCCCTCCCGCAAGCACGTACCCCCGCACCTCTGTCGTCATCAGCCGCCCGCTCCCACCCGTCCCAGAAAGCCGATCACCGACGCAATCCCCCGGTGAAAGTTCGCCAGGTGAATTTTCTCGTTCGGAGCATGGAGGTTGTCGTCCGGCAGCCCAAATCCCATCATCACCGTCGGCACCTTCAGCTCACGCACAAAGTCCCCCACAATCGGGATCGACCCGCCCCCGCGCACAAACACCGTCTCCTTTCCCCAAACCTCCCGCATCGCCTCCGTCGCCGCCCGGACATACTCGTTATCCGTACTCACCACAATCGGATCGCCCGAGTGGATCAGCCGCACCTCGACCTCTACCCCCTTCGGCACAATCGTCCCGACATACTCCTTCAGCTTCCGGAACGTATCCGCCGGGGTCATATCCGGAACCAGACGCAAACTCACCTTCGCGAGCGCCTTCGCGGGAATCACCGTCTTCGCTCCCGCCCCGGTAAATCCGCCCGGCATCCCATGCACATCCATCGTCGGCCGCGCCCACGTCCGCTCCAGCACCGAATACCCCGGCTCCCCCGTCAGCTCCTTCGACCCCACCTCCGCCTCTCTGTATTCCTCCTCGTCAAACGGCAGCGCCTTCCAAGCCTTCAACTCGTCCGCCGTCGGCGCCTTCACCTGGTTGTAGATCCCCGGAACCAGAATCCGCCCATCGGCATCCTTCAGCTTCGCGATGATCTGCGCCAAGGCCACAAACGGGTTCGGCGCCGCCCCGCCATACATCCCCGAATGCAGATCCGTCCGCGCCCCCCGAACCTCGATCTCCGTGTAAATCATCCCGCGCAGCCCCACACACAGCGTCGGCAGCTCCGGCGCGAACATCTCCGTATCCGACACCAGAGCCACATGGGCTCGCAGCTGGTCCCCATGCTCCCGCACAAACCGCGCGATCCCCTCCCCCCCAACCTCCTCCTCGCCCTCCAGGATCACCCGCACATTCACCGGCAGCTCCCCGTCGCCGGCCGCCAGCAGCGACTCCAGGGCCTTCACATGCATCCACATCTGGCCCTTGTCGTCCACCGCCCCCCGCGCATACAGATTCCCATTCCGTTCCGTCGGCTCAAAAGGTGGCGACGTCCACTCGTCCAGGGGCTCCGCCGGCTGCACATCGTAGTGCCCATAGCACAGCACCGTTGGACCACCCTGCCGCCCCATCCACTCCGCATACACCAACGGATGCCCCACCCGCGCGGGCACCATTCTTGCCGGTCCAGCCGCCTCCGCTACCATGCTCTCAGCCTCAGACGTCTCGATCAGCCGCACCTTGTCCATCCCAATCCGCCGCAGCTCCGCCGCGCAGAACTCTGCCGCCCGCCGTACATCCCCGATCCGCGCCGGATCCGTCGAGATCGATGGGATTCTCAACAGCGCCTTCAACTCCTCGACAAACCTGTCCCCATTCTCCGTCGCAAACTCCACCGCCGCCGCCATCACCGCTTCCATGCCTTCGCCTCCAGGAAACCTCTTCCAACCCTCGACGGCCTTCGCCGCCTGGGTGAACATCGAGTATAGGTAAGATCGAAGGGCTGATGCATCCCGCCTCAATCACTGGCCAGACCTGGAACACCTCGGCCTACGCCGCCCACGGCCGCTTCGTCGCCACTCTCGCCACCGCTGCCGTCGATCTCCTCGCGCCCGTACCCGGCGAACACATCCTCGACGTCGGCTGCGGCGACGGCGCCCTGACCGAACATCTCGCCGCCAGCGGAGCCATCCTCACCGGCATCGATGCCTCCCTCGCCATGGTCGAAGCCGCCCGCGCCCGAAATCTCGACGCTCGCCAAATCCTCGCAACCGAGCTCACCTTCGATCGGCAGTTCGACTCCGCCTTCTCGAACGCCGCTCTACATTGGATCCCCGCCGCCGACCAGCCCCTCGCCCTCACCCGCATCCGTCAGGCCCTCAAACCAGGCGCACGTTTTGTCGCCGAGATGGGCGGCCACGGCAACATCGCCGCCATCCGAACCGCGCTATCCGCCGCCCTTGCACACTTCGGCATCGACGCCGAAGCCGCGGCAGCATCCTTCTTCCCTTCTGCTACCCTCTACCGCAGCATGCTTCAGCAGGCCGGCTTCCACGTCGAGTCTATCGACCTCCACCCGCGCCCCCACCGCACTCCCCCGCGGCTCCGCGGGCATGGAAATTTGGCTGAACACCTTCCGCAACGGCGTTCTCGATAGGCTGGATCCCTGCCATCGGGCCGAGGCCGTGGCCCGAACCCTCCACCTCCTTCGTCCCATCCTGTCCGATTCAACCGGGAACTGGACAGCCGACTACGTGCGCCTCCGTTTCCACGCCACGCGTTCCAGCTGAACCTCAGCCGCACTTATCGGCGAAACTCCACACTGATGATCGTCGCCACCTCAACTGGGCTCCCGCGGATCGAGTAGGGTCGATACCGCCACTTCCGCACCGCGTCTTTCGCCGCGCCTCGGAGCATGTAATGCCCCGAGATAACCCGTAGGTTCTCCACCTGCCCATTCTTCGAGATGATCGCCTGCATCACCACCTTGCCTTGCGAATGGAATAGCCCCGCGAACCCATGCGGATACTGAGGGGCCTGCGAATACAGCAGATTGCCCGCCATCACGCCGGACGACACATGCACTCGGCTCGGAGATGATGGAATGATCTTTGGAGACGGCGTCGGACTGGACGGCCCGTTAGAAGAACTGGATGACCCATTGGCGTTCGACCCTCCGGCAGTGGAGCCAGACGACGCGACCGTCGGCGACGAAGATCCAGAGCGCGAAATCCCCGCCTCGGCAGCGGTGCGATCCGATGTATCCGCAACCACCGTGCCCGCTCCACTCCCTTCACTCGGCGATCCCATCATGTCGCCCGAGATTGCACCGGAGTTGTTGGTGGCCTTGTTGTTCGCATCGTTGGCAGCCGCATTGCCAATGTCCCCATCTTTATTCGAGTACGCCTGTCCATAAGTCGCTGAAGCACCGGCGAGGTTCCCGGGCAGCACCGCAACACCCTGCTCCACCTTTACGCTCCCCGCTCTCGTCCCCGCCACCCGGTTCGCAGCCTCGGTCCGCCCCGAACTGGTCTGCGCCGACGGCCTTCCGCCCGTTCCCCACGCAGATCCGTTCCTGGCTCCATTTCCCGTCGCGCTCTCGAGCCCAGCTCCTAAACCTGCGGCGCCGGTCGAGTTCTTCGGCGTCGAGTGTTGGCCGGAGCTCCAGTAAGCCACACCCAGCACAGCCCCTAGGCCCAGCAAAACCCCAGGCGCCCACCGCTTATGGGCCAGCAGCCAGCCCCTCCAATCCGCATGCCTGCTATTGCCAGGCTCCTGATCCCCAGACCCCCGCTCCCAGGCCTTCCAGGTCCACGGCTTCCAGGACCAGGGCTCCACCTCCTCCACCTCGGCTGGCATGGCGTAAGACGTCCGCCGCCGCTCCACAGGCACCCCCTGCGCCCGTCTCCGTCGCTCGGTGGTCGACAATACCGGCTCTGCCGCCGCCACCTCACCCCGCCTCGCATCAGCCCCCTCAGCCAGCTCGGTTCCCTGGGCGGATTCCGGTTCAGGGCCACGCATCTCCTCCAGCCGCGGCTCCATCCTGCTGATCCTTTGATCGATCGAATCCAGGTAAAGCTTCACCTCGAGTGAGTTCATCTCCAGCCGCGCCAGCGATTGGTTCACATCGTGCGGCGCCGCTTCCCCGGCCTTCAACTCCTCCTGCCCGGAAAGCCCTCTGTCCGTCCTCTCCGTCATCTGCTCCTTCGCGCCCCTCGGCTGATAAATGCCGCTCTTATCGGAACCATCGGCGCCCTCACGCTTGCCACCATTGCCCTCACGCTCGCCACCATTTCCGTTGCCACCCTCGCGGTCGCCCTCGTCATCCCAACTCGCATCTCCGTCGATCGCTGAAGCCGATGGTGCTGTGTAACTGGATTCGCTCAACCCAGACTCGCGTCTGCCCGCGCCGCCTTCAGAACGGGGCGGCACCAGAACGGCCTCTCGAAACTTCTGCTCTGAATTAGTCAACTCTGAGCCTCCACGAACAACCAGCCTAACCGCGCCCCAAACAACCGGCAAACGCCAAGCAGCGGCATCATATTCTGATGCGAAGCACGGCACGGATGTCTATGCTTTTCTACGAAGCATCGAACTCCGGTCATCAGCCTCCTCCCACAATGGAACCCAACTCGCTGAAAAGACAATCTAACTGAAACCCAGCACCGGATGCGGAACATAGGCCTCCTCCATCCGCCTGACCTCCTCCGCCGTCAGCCGTACCTCCAGCGCTCGTACCGCATCCTCAATGTGCCGCGGCTTCGATGCGCCCACAATCGGCGACGTCACCGCCGGCTTCGAGAGCATCCACGCCGTCGCCACCGTCGCCATCGGCAGATCCCTCGCCGCCGCGATCTCCTCCACGCGGTCCACCACCACATGGTCCGACTCCTCCGTTCCCCCGTACAGCGTCTTCTGAAATTTGTCCGTCTCCGACCTCCTCATTCTCCCCGACCCCCACGGCCGGGTCAGCCTTCCCCGCGCCAGCGGGCTCCACGGAAGCACCCCGATCCCCTCCGCCGCGCACAGCCCCATCATCTCCCGCTCCTCCTCCCGGTACAGCAGGTTGTAATGGTTCTGCATGCTCACAAATCGTGTCCACCCGTGCCGGTCCGCCAGGTAAAGCGCCTTCGCAAACTGCCAGGAATACATCGAAGAGGCCCCGATGTACCGCACCTTGCCCGCCCTCACCACGTCTTCAAGCGCCTGGAGCGTCTCTTCGATCGGCGTCTCGTAATCCCACCGGTGTATCTGGTAAAGATCGACGTACTCCGTGCCCAAGCGCCGCAGACTCTGATCCAGCTCGAACAGGATCTCATTCCTCGACAAGCCCTTTCCGTTCGGCGCGCCCCGCATCACCCCCTGCACCTTGGTCGCGATCACGACATCCTCACGCCGCGCGTGCTCCTTCAGAAACCGTCCCAGCACCTCCTCGCTCGCTCCGCTCGAGTAAACATTCGCCGTGTCGAAGAAGTTGATCCCCGCCTCGATCGCCTGCCGAAAGAACGGCCGGCTCTCCTCGTCGTTCAGCGTCCACGCATGCCTCCCCACCGTCTGCGGGTCGCCCTCCGGAGCCTTCCCATACGTCATGCACCCTAGGCAGATCCTCGAAACCTTCAATCCCGTCCTGCCCAGATTCACGAACTCCATCGCCGGAATCCTCCCAACTGTCCTGGCGTTGGATGCACCGGGCATTCTCATCGGCTCATCGTCAAACGTCTGACGATGGATGCATGCCGGAATACACTGCTTGTTCAGCGGCAGAGATCTCGCACGCGATGCTTTGCTTCTTCGGTGGTGACATAAAATGACCTTCAACTTGCATAAAGTCCTGCCGCTGTCTCTCCTCACACTCGTCAGCGCCGTCCTGGGTGGCGTCATCGGCGCATGGCTCGTTGACAGCCGGCCAAAAAGCGATGTGAGGGTTCGTCAGCTTGAACTCGTCGACGCGAACGGCAGGACGCGCGGTTCGTTCAGGATCAACCAGCGAGGCGGCCCCGTCCTCGATCTGCTGGATGAAAACGGCGACTCCGTCGCGGCTCTCGGAGCTGAACAGGACCTTTCATACCTGCGTTTTCACGGAAACGATGCTTGGAGCGCTCTTGATCTGCAGATGCACGCCGGCAAGCCCCTCCTGGCCTTCAGCGGAGATGAGCGCCGGGGTCGCGTTCTCGTCGGATATATGGCCGACGACGACACCGTACCCTCCACCCTCGGACATTGGGGCATGCGCGTCAGCAGCGGCGGGCAGGAGACCGGTAAAGCTCTGGCCTTTGGCTCGGAGATGTCGACGGGACGGGACTTCGATCTATTCGCGTCGTTCCCGGATAAGCATCCATCGCGGTATCCCGTGTCCCCAGGCAAAATATCGAAGTAATCGGGCTCGACACCGAATTTAAAACTCCCGCAGCCTCGTCCACCTCCCACCTCTGCGTCACACGTCCATCCGTCCCACCATTTACACTAAGGCTTGGGCGGAACCATGCCCATGAAGGACACCCGTTTGCTCAACAAAGCCATCGCAAAGGTCTTCGGCACCAGCAACGAGCGCGCCATCAAGCGCCTGCTCCCCCTCGTGACACAGATCAACGCCCTCGAGCCCTCCGTCCAGACGCTCTCGGACGACCAGCTCCGCGCCAGGACCTCCGAGTTCCGCCAGCGTATCGCCGACGCCGTAGGTCAAGTCAACATCCCCTCCGACCCCATCGAAGCCCGTTCCACCGAGGTCCAGGACGCCGTCTACGCCGCCGAAAAGCTCGCCCTCAACGACCTCATGCCCGAGGCTTTCGCCGTCGTTCGCGAGGCCTCCCGGCGCGCCGTCGGCATGCGCCACTTCGACGTCCAGCTCATCGGCGGATCCGTCCTCCACTCCGGCAAGATCGCCGAGATGAAGACCGGCGAGGGTAAGACCCTCGTCGCCACCCTTCCCTGCTACCTCAACGCCCTCGCCGGCCGCGGCGTCCACGTCGTCACCGTCAACGACTACCTCGCCAAGCGCGACGCCGAATGGATGGGTAAGATCTACGGCTTCCTCGGCCTCTCCGTCGGCGTCATCGTCCACGACCTCTCCGACGAACAGCGGCGCGACGCCTACGCCTCTGACATCACCTACGGCACCAACAACGAGTTCGGCTTCGACTACCTCCGCGACAACATGAAGTTCGACCTCAACGAACAGGTCCAGCGCGGGCACTACTACTGCATCGTCGACGAGGTCGACTCTATCCTCATCGACGAGGCCCGCACCCCTCTCATCATCTCGGGCCCCACCGACCAGACCACCGACAAGTACGCCCGCGTCAACCTCATCATCCCCGAACTCGTCCTCGGCGAACTCATCGAGTCGCTCGAAGAGAAGACCTGGTCCGGTGACTTCGTCATCGACGAAAAGGCCCGCGCCATCACCGTCACCGACGAGGGCTGGGAGAAGATCGAAAAGCTCCTTGGCATCGGCAACATCGCCGACCCCGAAAACTGGGACCTAAAGCACCACGTCGAAGTCGCCATCAAGGCCCATAACCTCTACAAGCGGGACGTCGAGTATGTCGTCAAGGAAGGCGAAGTCATCATCGTCGATGAGTTCACCGGCCGCCTTATGCCCGGCCGCCGCTGGTCCGACGGCCTCCATCAGGCCGTCGAAGCCAAGGAAGGCGTCTCGATCCGCAAGGAAGACCAGACCCTCGCCACAATTACCTTCCAAAACTACTTCCGCATGTATAAAAAGCTCTCCGGAATGACTGGTACTGCGGAGACAGAGGCCGCGGAGTTCGACAAGATCTACAAGCTCGATATCGTCGTCATCCCCACCAACCGACAGATGCGCCGCCTCGAAAATCAGGACGTCGTCTTCCGCACCGCGAAAGAAAAATACTTCGCCGTCGCCGATGAGATCTCGCGCCTCCACGACCTCAAACAGCCCGTCCTCGTCGGCACCACCTCTATCGAAAAGTCCGAGCTCCTCTCCGAGATCCTCAAGCGCAAGGCCGTCCGTCATGTCGTCCTCAACGCCAAATTTCATGAAAAAGAAGCCGAGATCGTCGCCCAGGCCGGCCGCCTCGGCATGGTCACCATCGCCACCAACATGGCCGGTCGCGGCACCGACATCCTCCTCGGCGGCAACGCCGACTTCATGGCCCGCCAGGACCTCGTTCGCAAGTCGCAGGCCCGCGTCGTCTCCGCCGCCGAAGGCTCCATCTCGCCCGTAGCCGGCCCCGGCATGTTCCGCTTCTACTACTCCGGCCAGGAGTTCGAAACCACCCAGGCCGCCTGGGACGCCGCCCTCGCCTCCCACGCCGGCGTCGCGCAGACCGAGCATGAGGCCGTCATCGCCGCCGGCGGTCTCCACATCCTCGGTACCGAGCGCCACGAGTCCCGTCGCGTCGACAACCAGTTGCGCGGCCGCGCCGGCCGCCAGGGCGATCCCGGCGCCTCCCGCTTCTACCTCTCGCTCGAAGACGACCTCATGCGCATCTTCGCCCGCGAATGGGTCTCCACTCTTCTCCAGCGCCTCGGCATGGAGGAAGGCGTTCCCATCGAAAGCGGCATGATCTCCCGCCGCATCGAGTCCGCGCAAAAAGCCGTCGAAAGCCAGAACTTCGAGTCCCGCAAGCACGTCCTCGAGTACGACGACGTCATGAACAAGCAGCGCGAAGCCGTCTACGGCCTCCGTCGCCAGCTCATGGAAGGAGTCGACCAGAAGCAGCTCATCACCGAGGACTACCTCTCCACCATCCTTTCCAACATCCTCGACGAGTTCGCCCCCGAAAAGGCCCACGTCGACCAGTGGAAAACCACCGAGCTCTTCAACGCCATCTTCGACCTCTTCGGCGCCCGCCTCGAAACCGAGATCGACTTCCACGCCCTCAATCGCCACGAGCTCGGAGAAGCCCTCTTCCAAAAGCTCCAGGGCCGCTACGACATCAAGGAGCAGATCCTCAGCCCAGTCACCATGCGCTATCACGAGCGCATCGTCATGCTCTCCGTCCTCGACGGTCTGTGGAAGGATCATCTCCTCGCCATGGACCACCTCAAGGAAGGCATCGGCCTTCGCGGCTACGCCCAGCAGGATCCGCTCGTCGCCTATAAAAAAGAGTCCTTCGAGATGTTTGAAGCCATGATGATGCGCTTCCAGGAAGACACCACCCGCCACCTCTTCCGCATGCAGATCATCGGTCCCGACGGCACCCCCATCGAGACCCCCGAGCAGTTCCAGCAGATCCAGACCCAGCAGGCTCATCTGCAAGCACAGCAGCAGGCCCTGATCGAGGCCCAGCAACAGTTCCAGCACCCGCCCATGCTCGATCCGGGCGCCTCTCCCTCCTCCAGGCCCGGCAATCAGCCCTCTCTCCCAGTCTCGCCCACCGACGCCCCCGCAAAACCCGAGAACCTCCCGCCCCTCCAGCCCCAACCGAAGCCAACCCGGTCCAAAGCCCCCACTACCACCATCGACGCGCTCGAGCGCGAGTTCGAGCGGAAGAAGCAGCGTGAGCTCGATCAGGCGCGCGCCGCCGGCTCCTCCAATGGCTCCTCCAACGGAAACTCCCCCCGCGTGGCCGGAGAAAAGGTGGGTCGCAACGACCCCTGTCCCTGCGGCTCCGGCAAGAAGTTCAAGAAATGCCACGGCGCCGAAGCCTGATCGCCTCACCGTCTCTCCGGCCAGGCTTCGGCAGCCAATCCCAATTCCGCGCTCCGAAACTCCATCCCAGGCATCCGGCCGCAGACCTATACGGCGGCCTGATCCGCCCCAGTCCCACCCATCCGCCGCCTCCTCCACACGAGGTACAGCCCCCACGCCGCGGCCGAGCAGTTATCCATCACCCGCCCGTCCATCAGCATCTCCTCAAACTCCTCCACCCGCACCCGGTGGACCGTCATGTCATGCTCCTCCGGATCCCTCTCCACCGCACCCATCCCCAGCCCCTCCGCTAGATAAACGTGGTGCTCCTGCCGCATCGCGCCATACGCAATCCACAGCCGCCCCAGCTTCGTCATCCGCTCTGCAATCAGCCCGGTCTCCTCCCGCAGCTCTCCCCGGGCCATCTCCTCGATATCTACCTCCGCCGTCTCCCACCCGCCCTGCGGCAGCTCGAAATACGTCCCCTGCACCGTGTACCGGAACTGCCGCACCAGAGTCACGAACTCCCCATCGGCCGTCCGCTCCAGCGGAATCACGATCGACGCCGGATCCTTGTCCATCACCCCATAGATCCCCCGCATCCCATTCGAGCGCTCGATCACATCCTCCCGAACGCTCGTCCACGGATTGCGGTAGACCTCCCTGCTGCTGATCGTCTTAATGCTCATCGCCCGCCTACGGCCTGGCCTCCGCCGTCTGCTCCCCGCCGCCGCCCATCACCGGCAGCTCTATATGGGAGGGATACTTCGGCGACCCATAGATCGACACCGTCTCCGCCTTGTAAGACTCCGCCGGAGCCGTCATGATGTTCTCCACATACGTCTGCGGATTGCGGTCATACAGCGGAAACCAGCTCGACTGCACCTCCACCATGATCCTGTGCCCCTTCAGAAACGTGTGGTCCGCTCCGTGCAGGCTCCACTTGTACTCGTTCACTTCACCCGGCTTCACCGCCTCCGGATGCTCGAAGCTTCTCCGGTACCGCCCCCGAAAGATCTCATCCGCAATCATCAGCTGGTAGCCCGCCATGGGTGCCGGCGCATCGTCGGGATAGACATCGATCAGCTTCACCACCCAGTCCGCATCCGTCCCCGTCGTCGCCGCAAACAGGTCTGCCATCACGTCGCCCGTCACCGTCACGTCGTGGTCCAGGGCCGCCGTCGAAAAGTTCGCCAGGTCCTTGCGCCCGCTCACAAATCTCTGATCCTCCACCAGCCATGTCCGCCACTTCGATCCCTCCCCATACGTCGCCTGCACGGGCCGGTTGCGATACGGCACCGGGTCCGCGGGATCGGCAATATACGCCGCCGCCTTGGTCTCATACGCGCCGTCCGGCTCCGTCAGGCTCGCTCTCTTCTCCGGCAGCAGGTACAGCTTATCCGGCTTGATCCCAACCTTCGGCGGCCAGGCCGCGTACCGCTTCCACCGGTTCTCCCCCGTCCGGAAGCTCGCCGCCCCCTTCAGGTCGAACCCCGGCTTACCCTTCAGGTAAAACTCGAAGAACGGCGCCTCCATCGTCTTCCGGTACTGGTCGCCCGTCGCCGACCCGAAGTCCAGCGCGCCCAGGTGCCGTGTCGTCCCGTTCCATCCACCGTGGTTCCACGGCCCCAGCACCAGAAACACCTCATGCTTCGCATCGTGCGGTTCCAGCGCCGCATACTCCGCCTGCGGCCCCCACATATCCTCCTGGTCCCACCACCCGCCAACCTCGAGCGTCGGCGTCTCCACCTCGTTCAGGCGCCTCTCGACCGCCATATCCTGCCACAGCTTCGTGTACGCCGGCTGTGACAGAAACGCCTTCGCCGTCGGCAGGTCCGTTATCTTCGCCGCCTTCGCCGCGCCTTCAAAGTTCACGTTTCGCAGGAAAAAGTCGTACGTGTCCTCCTTCGTATTCACCCGCGCATCCGTCTTCTGCGCCTCCAACTGCTGCACATAGTCGAACCCGTACGTCTCCCGAAACGCCCCGTTATGGAAGAAGTCGTCGCCCATCCAGATATCCGTCATCGGCGCCTGCGGGCTGATCGCCTTCACCGCAGGATGCGCATCGATCCCCGCCATGATCGCCAGGAACCCCGGATAGGACACCCCAAGCACCCCCACTTTTCCGCTGTTGTTCGGCACATTCTTCAACAGCCAGTCGATCGTGTCCCGGGTGTCGGTCGTCTCATCCACATCCTTCTTGCCCTTGTGGTCCAGCACCGGACGGTTCATCACGAACTGGCCGCCCGACCCGTATCTCCCGCGATCGTCCGCAAACACAAAGATGTACCCGCTCGCGGCCAGCTCAGGCTTCGATCCATTCACCCGGTCCGACGTGTTCCCGTCCACCCCGTATGGCGTCCTCTCCATCAGGAACGGCAGCCGCTCCCCACCCTTCTCCGATCCCGCCGGCCGCAGCACCACCGCATGCAGCTTCACCCCATCCCGCGCCGAGATCATCACCTCCTGCCGCGAGTACTCCCGGAAGTGGTTCAGCCGCGTCTCCTGTTCGTTCGTTCGCGTCAGTGTGTGCGCCCCGCCGCTGGCATCCTTCCCGGGCGTGACCTTCATGCCCGTCACCCTGCCGCTCGCGTCCCGCACTACCTCGAACACCAGCGACTTCTCCGTGGCAAATCGATCCCGGGAAGCGGGTATCAGCTCCATTCGCGGCGTCCGCTCACCCTCCTCGTACAGGTGCCCGCCCTCCCTATAGATCGAGGTCATCACATCCGGCTCGCCCGTGTCTTGGTAGAGACCCACCACCCCGGCCAGCTCCGCATCCGATAGGGTCACCTTCCCCTCCGGCTTGGCCGCATCCTGCGCAAAGCCGGTCGCCCCAGCCACCAGGGACCCGACCGCGACCACCCACACCAACGACCAGCATGCCCTCACGAGAGAACCTCGACGTTTCTTCGCTTGCCCTTCACATCAGCCCGGGCGCCTCACCACAACCTCGGGCGCCTCACAGCCGGATCCCACCTCAAAACGGCATCTGCACAAAGTATGCGGAGCGACCATTCCAGTTATCCGGAGACAGACCAGCTCAACCGATCGCCACAGGCTCCGCCGGCACCGGGTTCGCATCGCACTTCCATCCCTCGCGGCCATGCGTCCCATCGCAAAAAGGACGCTTCGACGATAAACCACACCGGCACAGCGAAATCGCCGGCTTCCCCGTCAAATCCCACTCCACCCCATTCACATCCACCAGCGAAATCGGACCTTCCACCCGGAAAGGCCCATTGGGGCGCACCGTTATCTTTACCGCCTGCTCTGCCATGTTCCTTGACTCCCCTCTCAAATAGCCTAAGCCAAGCATAGCAAAGCAACGCGGCGGCGCTCCCCCTTCCAGCCCCTCTCAGATCGCGTCCAGCATCACCTCATCCACGTAACACCACGCCCAGTTCTCCCCCGGCTCCACTGACCGCATGATCGGGTGCGTTGACGTGTGGAAGTGCTTCGTCGCATGCTTCCGCGGAGACGAATCGCAACATCCCACATGCCCGCACTCCAGGCACATCCGCAGATGCACCCACTCGGTCCCCTCCCGCAGACAATCCTCGCATCCGTCGGCAGACGGCTTTACCTTCCGGATCTCACCCATATGGGAACACTTCATCACACCCTCCTCCAGCACCACGTCCCGCTCAGAAACGCCGCGCCATCCTATTCCCTCGCCATCCGCTCTCGCTACCGCCCGCCCAGCTTCTCCACCTCGTCCTCGATCCCATACTCCTTCAGCTTCCGGTAGAGCGTCGTCTTCCCGATCCCCAGCAGGCGCGCTGCCGTCAATTTGTCGCCCTTTAGTTTGCGGATCGTCCGCAGAATCGCCTGCTTCTCCATCTCCGCGATCGGCGTCACCGCGCTCACCCCATTCGGCAGCCCCTTCTGCGCCGCCGGCACGCTCCGCCTCGCCGTGTCCGCCTCGGCCTCCTTTTGTCCGCGCTGAAAGTTCCTCAGCTGCGTCGGCAGATTCGTGTCCGTCAACTCCCGCCCGGTCGCCAGGGCCGTCAAACGCTCCACCGCGTTCTCCAGCTCGCGCACATTGCCCGGCCAGTCGTACTCGCTCATCACCTTCAGCGTCTCTTCCGCGAGCACCAGCGGCTCCCCTCGTTCCCGCTCCAGCCGCTCCAGGAAATACCGCGCCAGCAGCGGGATGTCGTCTCGCCTCTCCCGCAACGGTGGAATCCTCAACGTCACCACGTTCAGGCGGAAGTAAAGATCCCTTCGAAAGCTCCCCTGCTCCACCAGCGCCGCCACATCGCGGCTCGTCCCCGCCAACACTCTCGCCGGGAACGGCACCCGTTCGGACGGTCCAACCGTCCCCACCGGCTGCACCAGCTTCTCCTGCAGCGCGTGCAGCAGCTTCACCTGCACGTCCAGCGGCAGCTCTGGGATTTCATCCAGAAACACCGTTCCCGCACCGGCGCTCACCAGCACACCCTCCCGCACCCGGCTTGCACTCGTGAACGCGCCGGGCACATGCCCGAACAGCTCGCTCTCCATCAGTCCCGGAGCCAGCGCGCCGCAATCCACCGCCAGAAACGGCTTCGCCGCATGCGGCCCGTTCAGGTGGATCGTGCGCGCCACGACCTCTTTCCCGCTCCCGCTCTCGCCCAGAATCAGCACCGGGTGCGCCGACCCCGCGACTTTATGAATGATGCGGCGGAGCTTCTCCATCTCGATCGAAGCCCCGATCAGCTGCGCCGGTGCTCTCATCTCCCACCCCACATCGCAGCTTTCCAGATCCCAGCCTGAGACGCACTCCACCAAACCACCCACGACGCAGCTACGCCATGCCTGATCGAGACTTCAGCCATGGGGCAAAACGAGGAACCGACAGTGCTGCCTGACGTCACGTGCATGGGTGTGGAGCTCCGGTCCCGATGCCACTGTGCTATTCACCCCCACACCCTTTGTCTAGTGTCTTCTCCAACTCCCGTCTAGTGTCTCTCCAGCTCCGCCCAGCCTCTCGCCCACCAACGCCCTCTATAATCGCCGGATGCCTTCCCCCGCCGCGGCGCCCCCCAACCTCTTTCGCCCAGACCGCCGCGCCGCCGATGCCCTCCGCCCCATCCGCCTCACCCCCGACTTCGTCCGCACTGCCGAAGGTTCCGTCCTCATCGAGGCCGGCAACACCCGCGTCCTCTGCAACGCCACCATCGAGCAGGGCGTCCCCTCCTGGCTCCGCAACTCCGGCCGCGGCTGGGTCACCGCCGAGTACGGCATGCTCCCCCGCGCCACCCTCACCCGCACCGCCCGCGAGTCCGAACGCGGCAAGGTCGGCGGCCGCACCCACGAGATCCAGCGACTCATCGGCCGCTCCCTCCGCTCCGTCGTCGACATGAAGGCCCTCGGCGAGCGCACCGTCATCCTCGATTGCGACGTCATCCAGGCCGACGGCGGCACCCGCACCGCCGCCATCACCGGCGCCTGCGTCGCCCTCGCCCTCGCCCTCAACAAGCTCGTCGCCGCCGGCACCCTCAAGTCCTCACCCCTCCGCCAGATGATCGCCGCCACCTCCGTCGGCATCGTCGACGGCAACGTCCTCCTCGATCTCTGCTACGAAGAGGACTCCCGCGCCACCGTCGACATGAACGTCGTCATGCTCTCCTCCGGCGGCCTCGTCGAAACCCAGGCCACCGCCGAAAAAGACTCCTACACCCGCGCCGAGCTCGACCGCATGCTCGACCTCGCCGAAGCCGGCATCCGCCACCTCCTCTCCGTCCAGCAAGCCGCCTTTACCAGCGCCGCTTGACCTTCCTGGCGTCGCCCGCGCCGGAACGCCCGCTCCCGGAATGCTCGTTCCTCGACGCTGCGCCTGAGCCCCACACTATGTGTGCGGTATGCGGCCAAGACGCAGTTGCCTTACTTCGGGTCTGCAACCAACGTTACTAAACCCCGACTTATACCGCCGTCTTGTACGCGGAGGAGTACCTCAGGCCGGAAAACAATCCATCGACCATGCCTACTGTGTGCTACGGAAAGGCTTTGCTTAGTGCCCCGCAAGTAACAAGCAGTTACCAATCAGTGTTCCCGAATTGGAACTGACGAAAGTACGTTAGTGACCTGTTTACAGCGCGGAACGGTAACAGGACCTTTGGCTCGCAGCTTGCATTTGAGCTACGCGAGGTTCACCTAATGAAACACTTCGCTGCCCTTCTCGCCCTTGGTTCCCTCTCACTCACCACCGTTTCTCTCCATGCCGATTCGCTCAACGTCCTCGGTACGGCCGGCAACTTCGCCGTCCTGGGCGCCACCACCGTCACCAACACCGGCACCACCGTCCTCAATGGCAATCTGGGCGTGGCTCCCGGCACCTCCATCACTGGCCTTTCGACCGTAATCATCAGTAACGGCGCGGTCCACGACAACGATGCGGTCGCCAGGCAGGCCCAGATCGACGCCCTCACCGCCTACAACTCGCTCGCTTCACTGCCCTTCACGCACGACCTGACCGGACAGGATCTGGGAGGCCTCACGCTCACGCCGGGAGTCTACTTCTTCTCCTCCTCCGCCCAGCTCACCTCCGCTCTCATCTTGGACTTTCAAGGCCTCAGCAACCAAAGCTTTGTCTTCCAAACCCAAAGTACCCTCACCACGTCCAGCGGTTCCTCTGTCGATCTCATCAACCAGGGAACTAACGACAATGTCTACTGGCAAATCGGCAGCTCGGCTACGCTCGGCACAACCACGTCATTTGTCGGCACCATCCTCGCCGATCAGAGTATTACCCTGACCACGGGTGCAACGATCACCTGTGGCAACGCCTTGGCTCTCAACGGTGCCGTTACCCTCGATACCAACGTCATCAGCACCTGCGGTACCTCCATCCCCACCGTTCCGGGTCCAGGAACCACCAGCCCCGTCCCCGAGCCCGGCACCCTGCCGCTACTCGCAACCGGCATCCTTGCTGCGGGAGGTGCAATCCGCCGCAGATTTGCCGCCTAAGCTTCCCGCCTCAAACTTCATTGACGATCCTGTGCCGCCGCGCGCCAGCAGCGGCCCAGGATCGATCTTCCACCTCGCCTCCACATGCCCATCCAACTCCGGCAGCCCCTCCCGGTAGCGTCCAGCGAAGTCCAGCAAACCCTTACCCAACCCGCCGATAGTCATATGTCTGACACCTCTCCGATGCCATGACAACGCAGCCCTGAACCGCCCCGACCTCCCCTCCTCTGTGTAAACTATCGCCTAGACACACACCGACCACATACACAGGATTCAGGAGATTCAAGCCACCATGAAGTTGACCCCAGGCAAACTCGCGGGCCTCAAAGCCGTCTCCGATCATCGCGGCATCATCGCCGCCGCAGCCATGGATCAGCGCGGATCTCTCCAGAAGTCGCTCGCCAAGGAACGCGGAGCCTCCGCCAACGCCGACGACCTCGAACAGTTCAAGATCCACGTCACCGAAGTCCTCACCCGTCACGCCTCCGCCATCCTCCTCGACCCCGAGTTCGGTCTGCCCGCGGCCAAACACCGCAACGGCAAGGGCCTCCTGCTCGCCTATGAGAAGACCGGCTACGACGCTCAGACCCCCGGCCGCCTGCCCGATCTCCTCGATCTCTGGAGCGTCCGCCGCCTCAAAGAGGCCGGCGCCGACTGCCTCAAAATCCTCCTCTACTACAGCCCCTTCGAGCAGCCGCACATCAACGACCACAAACACGCCTGGATCGAACGCATCGGCGACGAGTGCATCGCCAACGACATCCCCTTCTTCCTCGAGTTCGTCGGCTACGACGCCGAAGGCGGCGACGAGAAGTCCCTCGCCTACGCCCTCAAGAAACCCTCGGTCGTCTCCGGCTCCATGGCCGAGTTCGGCAAGGAGAGGTACAGCGTCGATGTCCTCAAGGTCGAGGTCCCCATCGAAATGGCCTTCGTCGAAGGCACCCGTTCCTTCAAGGGCGAGAAAGCCTACACCCGCGCCCAAGCCCTCCAGCACTTCCGCGACGCCGAGTCCATGTCCCACAAACCCTTCATCTATCTCTCGGCCGGCGTCTCCAATCCCGTCTTCATCGAGACCCTCGAACTTGCCGGGGAGTCCGGCACCAAATTCAACGGCGTGCTCTGCGGCCGTGCCACCTGGAAGGAAGGCATCCCCATCTTCGCCAAACAGGGCGCCGAAGCCTTTCAGCAATGGCTCGAAACCGAGGGCGTCGCCAACATCAACAACGTCAACAAAGCTCTCGAAGCGGCCAGCCCCTGGTACCTCAAACTCGGCGTCAACAGCATGGACGAGCTAGGCTGAAGCTCTGCGGCAAACGCAACTCGATTCCCGCAATTAAGGGCAGCGAAGCCACCCCTTCGCTGTCCTTAATCCTGGCCTCATCTCACTCAGGTAAGGTTGCAGGAGATGACGATCAGAGTGGCACTCCTCGCATCCCTCCTCCTCCCCGCACGCGCGGCGTTCTGCCAGTCCAGGCCGGAGGTCCCGCAGCCCGGGCCGGTCGTGCTGCCCGCCGGAACCCCTCTCGTCGCCAGCGTTCCCGACCACCTGCCGATGCGCGTCGGAGCTCCAGTAGATGCGCAGCTTCTCTATCCCGTTTACGCCGAAAACAAACTCGTCCTTCCCCAGCAAACTCATCTGGTCGGCTCCGTAATCGACCTCCGGCCCGACCCCTCGCGCCGGATACGCGCCCGCCTCGGCGGAGACTTCACCCCCTTCCACATCCCGGTCGTCCGCTTCACCGAACTCGTGCTTCCAGATGGCGCTCGCATCCCCATCACCACAGAGACATCGACCGACGGCGCCCCCATCTTCCGCGCTGTCGCTCCCCCCGCTGCAAAGGGCGGCTTCTTTCGGCAGCAGTTCGACCTGGGCCTCGCAGTTGCGCGCAGCGACGTCGCCCTCTTCACCGAGCCCGGCAAGGTCGACCGACTCACTCAGTTCGTCTACAACCGGCTCCCTTACCATCCCGAACGCATCGAGAAGGCTACCGCCTGGACCACGGAAGCGACAGCACCCATCTCCCTTCCAGCCCAGCCCCCAACACCGGCCTCCCCGCCCGTCCCGGCCCCGGCAAAACCCAAGCGGCACTTCTGGGAAGAATCCGCGCCAGTCGAGACCCCGCCGGACAACGCTCCCGGACGCTGGACCATCCACGCCTACCTCGACCAGCCGCTCAGCTCCGAGACCTCCAAAACCGGCCAGCCCATCAAAGCCACCGTCGCAAGCCCCATCTTCGACCCGGACGGCAACGTCGCCATCCCCCAGGGCGCCACCCTGATCGGCACCATCGCGAAGGCGCAGCCCGCACGCCGCTTCGGTCGAACCGGAACTCTCAGCTTCAACTTCCGTCAGCTCACCCTGCCCGGAGGCGACCCGCAAAACGTCGAAACCACGCTCACCGGAGCCGACTCCGCGAGAGATCTAGCCCTCAACTCCGAGGGACAGGTCAAATCCAAGCCGCAGGACAAGATCAGCCTTCCTATCATCCTCGCCATCATCGCCAGCCGCCCGCTCGACCGTGGGGAAAATGGCGCCAGTGACCATCAGGCCGGAAAGAGCGCCGCAAGCGGAGCAGCCGGTCTCGGCCTCGTAGGAACCATCATTGGGCTCTCCGGTATATCCCCGAACGCTGCATCAGGAATCGGCTACTACGGCACCGCACTCGCGGCCTACGACCGCTGGATCGCCCGCGGCAAAAAAGTAGTCTTCCCGCGCGACACTCGGATCGTCGTCCAAACCGTGGCCCGTCGCTCAGCCGCCCTTCACCCCGACCCGGCGCCATCCGCCAATCCACCCCAAAAGCCAGATCGCTAGATCGTCAGCTCATTCCCACTCAATCGTCCCTGGCGGCTTCGACGTAATGTCGTACACCACCCGGTTGATCCCCCGCACCTCGCTCACAATCCTGCTTGAAATCGTGCGCAGCACCTCGTGCGGCAGCGGTGCCCAGTCCGCCGTCATCCCATCGTCGCTCTCCACCGCCCGGATCGCACACACATTCGCATACGTCCGCTGATCCCCCATCACTCCCACCGAGTTCACCGGCAACAGCACCGCAAAGCTCTGCCACACCTTCCGATAAAGCCCCGCCCTCTTGATCTCCTCCACCACGATCTCGTCCGCCTCCTGCAGGATCGCCACCCGCTCCGCCGTCACCTCCCCCAGGATCCTCACCGCCAGCCCCGGCCCTGGGAACGGCTGCCGCTCCAGCACCTCCTCCGGCATCCCCAGGTCCCGCCCGATCCGCCGCACCTCATCCTTGAATAAATCGCGCAGCGGCTCGATCAGCTTCAGCTTCATATCCGCCGGCAGCCCACCCACATTGTGGTGGCTCTTGATCGTATGCGACGGCCCATGCACGCTCGAGGACTCGATCACATCCGGATACAGCGTCCCCTGCACCAGCCACGCAATCTCCTCGCGACCCATATGCTTCAACCCCCGCTCGCTCTCAAAAATCTTCCGCGCCTCGTCGTCGAAAACCGCAATGAACTCCTTTCCGATCACCTTGCGCTTCTCCTCCGGGTCCGTCACCCCGGCCAGCTTCGCCAAAAACCGATCGCTCGCGTCCACCGCAACCACGTTCAGCTCCAGCGACTCCCGCATCGTCCTCTGCACCTTCGCAAACTCATCCTTCCGCAGAACGCCGTTGTTCACAAAGATGCACGTCAGCCGCTCCCCAATCGCGCGTGCCACCAGCACCGCCGCCACGCTCGAGTCCACGCCTCCACTCAACCCGCAAATCGCGTGGCCGCCCGCCGGCCCATCCCCCACCCTCTCCCGCACCCGCTCCACTGTCGTCTGGATAAAGTGCGATGGCGTCCAGTTCGCCTCCGCGGCACAGATGTCCAGCACGAAGTTCTTCAGCAACTCCATTCCGTTGCGCGTATGCGCCACCTCCGGATGAAACTGCACCGCCCATATCGCGCGCCCCGGGTTCTCGATCGCAGCCAGCGCGTTCTCCGTCTGCGCCGTCAACACAAATCCGGCCGGCAGCTCCTTCGCCTCATCCCCATGCGACATCCAAACATCGATGGTGCTTGGAACTCCGCGGAACAGCCGGCTCTCCGCCACCACCTCCACCGCCGCATGCCCATACTCCCGCCGCGCCGCCGGCTCCACCTTGCCCCCAAGATGATGCGCGATAAACTGCAGCCCATAGCAGATCCCCAGCACCGGAACACCCATCTCCAGCACCTTCGGATTGGCCAGGGAAACGCCCGCGTCATACACGGAGTTAGGCCCGCCCGATAGAATTAACCCCTTCGGCCTCAAGGCCTGGATCTGCGCCAGCCCCGCAGTGCACGGCAGCACCACCGAGAAGACATTAAACTCCCGGATACGCCGCGCAATCAGCTGGGTGTACTGCGAGCCAAAGTCCAGAATCACAATCGTCGAGGTCGTAAGCGTGTCCACACGCCCAGTGTAAATGCGCGTCCGGACCCCCCGCGCGCCGCCTTAGCTTGGATCCTTATGACGTGTGTTCGTCACGCCTGTCACAACCCCAATGCCCAGCAAAATCACCACAACAGCAATGATGTACGTCTGAGGAATACGCATCAGGTGAGCCAGGTACGCCACACCAGCAATCAAAATCAGATATCCAACGGCATAAAGAGCAAAGGACATGGACGTTCTCCGTGCTTGAAATTGAGTGGAGGGAATCTGCCGGGAACGCACGATCCGCGGTCAGCTTGGCGAGAAGGAATCTTCAATCCATTTCGAACGTGCGCCACAGATGGAGATACGCCACCAATCTGGTCACATGAAAAAAGTCCGAAGCAAGCAGATAGAAGAAGCCAACGCCCACCCACCACCATGTCAGAAACTCCTGCGACATTACGCTCTCAAACGGCAGGGGACAAGCGGAAAACACCAGCGTGAGCACCATCAAGGCAATCTTCACGATGCCCATGACCAGGTTGACCTCCACCAGCTTCATCTTCAGGGCTCCCAGGCGGAAGCCCGCCCGCAGGCTATCCAGCACGCCCAACCCGCGCAGCATCGCCAGCAGCGGCGCAATCGCAAGCACCCAGCTCACCACTGCCCACAACGTAAACAACCCCAGAGTCCCAACAATCACCAGCGCAAAGTACATCACCAGGTTTGGCTCTCCACCTCGGCCCAGAGGCTCGGTAATTGCCGTCGTTCCCGCCCACATCATCAGGCAGAACCAGATCCCAAAGCTTCCCCCCAGCGCCACCACTCGCACCAGTTGCAGTGTCATCAAGGTCATTGGCCGCGCCTGGAGCGTTGCGTCCGCCCTCCGCAGCACCATCGTTCTTCCAATCGCGGAGATCACCACCCACACCATCAGCAGCAACGGAACCATCCACCGCGCCACCTCCAGCACCATCGGCAGCAGCAAGGTCACCGCCGCCGCCAGCTTCGTCACCGAACCCATCGGGTCCGTCAGAGTTAGCTGATCGAGCCCCAACCGGGCCACATCGTTCGTGCCCCCCGTCCCCGCCGAAAAGATCCGCAGAGCGTACCTCCCCGCAAGCGAAAGCGCGCCCACCCCAAACACCCATCGCCATAACACCTCCAGCCCCACCAGCGATGGATGCTGCCAACACCACCACATCGTATGCACAAACGACTGCGTCCCCCGCACCCGGCCGGCCTCGGGCCCATTGCTCGTACGCAGCACCTGCCCCGTCGTCCCCGGCAGGCTAGTCCCTGTGTCCTGTTCCCCCTTCCCTGCCCCCGCCTCCACTACTTCACCACTAAATTCACAAGCTTGTCCTTGACCACAATCGTCTTCACCAGCGTCTTTCCCGCTATCCGCGCCTGCACCTTCGCATCCGCCAGCGCCGCCGCCTTCATCGCCTCTTCGTCGCTGTCCACCGGCACCGTCACCACGGTCACCAGCTTTCCATTCACCTGCACCGGCGCCTCGATTACATCGTCTTTCGCCAACTCCGCATCGGCGACCGGCCACGCCTGTCGAAACACCACACCCTCGCCACCCTGCTGCTCCCACAACTCCGCCGCCAGAAATGGTGCGAACGGCGCGAGCAGCAACGTCAGCGTCCGAAACACCTCTGCCGCCACCGCCGCCGAGACCTCGCCCGTCGCGATCGCTCCCTCCTTCGCCCCAATCTCATTCACCAGGATCATGATCGAGGCAATGCACGTATTGAAATGCCATCGCCCGCTGAACTCCTGCGTCATCTTCGCAACCGTCTGATGCAAGGTCCGCAGCAAAACGCGTCCCGCCTCGCTCTCGTTCCCCGCCGCGCCCGCTCGCACATCCGCTGCGTTCGTGTTTGTTGTATCGGCAGCACCCGCCGCTAACCGGTACACCCGCGCCAAGAACCGGCTCACCCCCGCAACCCCGTCCTCCTGCCACTCCAGATCGCGATCCGGAGGAGCCGCAAACAGCGCATACATCCGCGTCGCATCCGCCCCATACCGCGCAATCATCTCGTCGGGCGAGACCACGTTTCCCTTCGACTTCGACATCTTCGCGCCATCCCGAATCACCATCCCCTGCGTAAACAGCCGCGCTGCCGGCTCACTGTTCGCAATCAGCCCGAGATCCCGCATCACCTTCGTCCAGAATCGCGAGTAGATCAGGTGCAGAATCGCATGCTCGACGCCCCCGATGTACTGGTCGATCGGAAACCAGTAGTTCACCTTCGCCGAGTCGAACGGCGCCGTGTCATTCTTCGCATCCGTGTACCGGTAGAAGTACCAGCTCGAGTCCACAAACGTATCCATCGTGTCCGTCTCACGCCGCGCCGGCCCGCCGCACACCGGGCACGTCGTGTTCACAAATCCCGCCACCCGCCCCAGCGGCGACCCGCCCTCCTGCGTGATCTCCACCTGCTCCGGCAGCAGCACCGGCAGCGCACTCTCCGGCAGCGGGACGACACCTCCAGCCTCGACACCTGGCCCACCCGCCTCCGATCCCGCATGACCCTTCTCGCAATACACCATCGGGATCGGCGTCCCCCAATACCTCTGCCGGCTCACCCCCCAGTCCTTCAGCCTATATGTAACCATAGGAGTTCCAAATCCACCCGCCTTGGCAAAGGCCGCCATCTTCCCCTGCGCCTCCAGGCAGCTCTCACCCGTCCACTCCCCCGACTCCACCAGCACGCCCTCGTCCTCGCCCAGGTACGGCAGCGCCAGTCCAACCTCATCCTCGTCCACCTTCGGCGCCACCACCCGCCTGATCTCCAGCCCATACTTCGTCGCAAACTCGAAATCCCGCTCATCATGCGCCGGCACGCTCATAATCGCGCCTGTCCCGTAGTCGGCCAGGATGTAGTTCGCAATCCAGATAGGCACCCGCTCCCCGTTGAACGGATTGATGGCGAACCGTCCCGTCGCCACCCCGTGCTTCTCGATCCCGCCGATATCCCCCGCCTCGCGCGCCAGCTTCTGCTGCGCGATCATCCCTTCGATCTCACCCGCCAGCCGAGCATCCGTCTCCGCAAACCCCTTCGCCACCGTATGCTCCGGAGCCAGCTGCACCGAGGTCGCCCCAAAGATCGTATCCACCCGCGTCGTAAACACCGCGATCACACCCACGTTGCCGCCCGCGCCATTAGCCTCTACGCCTACTTGCTTGTCATCCCGCAGCGCAGCCGAGGGATCTGCTTCTCCACCCCAAACGCCACACCCCGCCAACTCTGCCCCCCCCTGCTTGTCATTCTGAGCGAGGCGCAGCGGAGTCGAAGGACCTGTGTTTGCTCTAATCGTGCCGGCCCCCGCAACCGCAAACTCAACCAACGCCCCCTCGCTCCGGCCGATCCAGTTCGCCTGCATCGTCCGAACCTTCTCCGGCCACCCATCCAGCTTCTCCAACCCCTCCAGCAGCTCATCCGCATACTTCGTGATCCGCAGAAACCACTGCGTCAGATCCCGCTGCTCGACCGGCGTGTCCTCATGCCGCCAGCAATAGCCCCTGCCGTTTGGACCAGGGATCACCTGCTCATTCGCCAGCACCGTGCAGCACTTCGGACACCAGTTCACCTTGCTCTTCTTCCGGTACGCCAGCCCGGCCTCGAACATCTTCAGGAAGAACCACTGGTTCCACCGGTAATAATCCGGCAGACACGTCGTCAGCTCTGTGGCCCAGTCATAGCTCAACCCCATCCGCCGCATCTGGTTGCGCATCGCCGCGATATTCGCAAGCGTCCACACCCGCGGGGGCGTGTTATTCTTCAGCGCCGCATTCTCCGCCGGCAGGCCAAAAGCATCCCACCCCATCGGATGCAGGACATTGTGCCCGGTCATCCACATGTACCGCGCCAGCGCATCTCCGATCGCATAGTTCCGCACATGCCCCATGTGCAGCTGCCCACTCGGATACGGCAGCATCTCCAGACAGTAAAACTTCGGCCGCCCCCCGTCTTTCTGCGAAACGTCAAGCCCCTCCGCCGCATACATCGCCGGATCCGCATCCCACCGCGCCTGCCACTTCGGCTCGATCTCCGCCGGGCTATACCGCTGCGCCTGCCGCTCCGCCGCTTGCTCACTCTCGCTCATCTGCGTCTCTTGCATATCACCTCCGATTGTAGAACCCGCAAACAGCGACATCCCCGCCCCAAACTTCGGGTGTAGCCCAAAAACCTTCGCTCGCCATCCCGTCCAGAGCCTCTTGCCGCCTTCAACCTGCGCTGGATCGCCCTCACCTATCCCGTCTCCTTTCGGCCGGAGCAAGCAAACGGACTTCATCTAAGAAGCTCTGCAGGGAAGCTGATCTTTTTGTTGTCATCCTGAGCAAGCGAATGGACCCGCTTATTTACCCAGCTGTTCGCCCGCCGCGCGCGTCACTCCCCGGCAGAGCGCCGCAGCGCCGCCGCAACCGCCCGCACAACGCCAAAACACTTCGTCCCAACCAGCCGAAATGCTACGCTGCGCATAACCCATGCCTCCCGCTCCAACTCCTCTCTCGCGATCCACCAGCGCCGAGCTCCCCCGCTCCCTCACCTCCGCCCATGCCATGTCGATCGTCGTCGGCATCATCATCGGCAGCGGCATCTTCCTCGTCCCCCGCGAGATGATGGCCGCCGTCGGCTCCCCCCGCACCGTCTACGCCGTCTGGATGATCGGTGGCCTCCTCTCCCTCTCGGGCGCCATGACCTACGCCGAGATCGCCGCCGCCCGGCCCCGCTACGGCGGCGAATACGCCTTCCTCCGCGAAGCCTACGGCGACCTCACCGGCTTCCTCTACATGTGGACCTGGATCACCATCGCCAAGCCCGCCTCGCTCGCCACCATCGCCGCCGGATTCGCCCGCGTCCTCGCCACCTTCGCCCTCTTCCACGTCCTCGAGACCCCCGCCGCCCTCGGCCTCCTCTGGTCCCAGATCTTCGCCATCGCCGTCACCTGGGCTGTCACCCTGCTCAACCTCGTCAGTACAAAAACCTCCGGCAACGTCCAGCTCGCCCTCACCTGGCTCAAAGGCCTGCTCATCCTCGTCATCGCCGCTTTCTGCTTCTTCGCCCCCCACGGCCACGCCTCCTGGCACAACTTCGTCACCGCCGCCCCCGGTGCCCGCGGCGGCATCGCCGGCTTCATGATCGCCCTCATCGCCGCCCTCTGGGCCTACGACGGCTGGTCCGACGTCACCCAGATGGCCGGCGAGGTCCAGCGCCCCCAGCGCTCCCTCCCCCTCGCCCTCATCGGCGGAGTCGCCATCGTCGGCGCCCTCTACATGCTCACCAACGCCGCCATCCAATATGTCCTCCCCGCCGCCGCCATCGCCCTCACCGACCGCCCCGCCGCCGACGCCATGCGTCTATCCACCGGGCCCTGGGGAGCAGCCTTCGTGTCCATCGGCATGGCGGTCTCCATCGCCTCCACCTTCGTCGGCTCCTCCCTCTCCGGAGCCCGCGTCCCCTTCGCCGCCGCCCGCGACGGCCTCTTCTTCCCATCCCTCGCCCACGTCCATCCCCGCTTCCAAACCCCCTCCACCGCCCTCATCCTCCAAGCCACCCTCACCACCCTCCTCCTGCTCGCCATCGGCCGCTTCCAGGCCCTCTTCTCCCTAGCCATCTTCGCCGAGTGGCTCTTCTATGCGCTCACTGCCAGCACCATCTTCATCTTCCGCCGCCGCGATCACATCGCCGCTAGACCCCGCCCCTTCAGCGTCTGGGGATTCCCCGTCCTCCCCGCCCTTTTCATCCTCGCCGCCCTCGTCGTCCTGGCGTTCTCCGTCATCGCCCAGCCCCGAAACTCCCTCTTCGGCCTCACCGTCATCCTCCTCGGAATCCCCATCCACTTCTGGTTCGGTAGCAGAGCTCCGAAAACAATCTGAGTTAGCTTCTACACAGATCAAATGTAAAACATAAAACGCGTACTTACCGAATGCACCTTTCCCAGGAACTATCCCGAACTCCGGTGCTGATTCAGTATGCTCTGCTGCCAATGTAAGGTGATTGCATGAAACGACCTATCCTCCTTGCGGCTTTGCTTGTGTCCGCCACCTTATTCACAAGGAGTGGCGCGAGTTTGGTGGATTCCCAGAGCCGCTTGGCAAAGGTGTCTGTACTCAGGTTGAATCGAGAAGTGAAATGGGATTCACGGGCAACTCCCCGAAGACTTGTTCTCATTGCGCTCGAGGATTGCTTGCTCTCAATCGATGGCAAAAGCAATCGTTTGGAGGCGGGAGACTACAAAGAAGTTGACCGTGGGAGCAATTTGACCATTGACTCAACTGGTTCTAGACCAACGCAACTCGTCCTAATTGAAGTCCTCTCTGCATCGCAGCCCCTCACCATTGGCTCGACAACGCTTGCGAGTCATGAGCAATTAGAAGACGCGAGCGACAGGAATCCGACATTGCTGGTCGCAGTGAGCTCTTTGCGGCTCAACGATGTGCGCCATTTGGCCAAAGAAGATGAGCCGTGGAAATCGGATCATTTGCCGACAATCAAACTTCAGAAAGGCCAAGCAGTATGGCTCAAGCGAGGTATACATCGGTTGCATAACGATCGAGAGACTGTTGCCCGATTCGTAACTATTGAATGGTGAGTTAGTTAACATTCCAAAGTCCGTTCTCGAAGCTTGACATTTTGTTTGGCACACGCAAGCGTTTAGGGATCATTCCCTTTTTCCCTTGAATTGGAAGCACCCCTGAGTTCACCCGTGCCCCACAAACCCAAACCCAAATTCGGCCAGAACTTCCTCACCGACGACCGCGCCCGCCACGCCATAGTCGACGCCCTCGGCGACCTCTCCACCCGCACCGTCGTCGAGATCGGCCCCGGCCACGGCTCCCTCACCGAGATCCTCGCCACCCGCGCCCACCGCCTCATCGCTGTCGAGCTCGACCCCTCCCTCGCCGCCGAACTCACCTTCCGCCTCCGCAACCACCCAAACGTCCGCATCCACCAGGCCGACATCCTCAAAACCGACCTCGCCACACTCCTCGAACTCGAAGGCGAAAGCCCTGACACTCAACGGAACGGCTTCGACGTCATCGGCAACCTCCCCTACTACATCACCTCCGACATCCTGCTCAAACTCTTCGCCACCTCCCTCACCGCCCCGCTCCGGCGCGCCGTTCTCATGATGCAGCGCGAGGTCGCCGATCGCGTCTCCGCCCTCCCCGGCATCCGCGACTACGGCATGCTCTCCGCCACCACCGGGATGTATGCCGAGGTCCAGAACCTCTTCACCCTCCCCCCAACCGCCTTTTCCCCGCCACCCGACGTCCACTCCACCGTCCTCCGTCTCGAGTTCGCCCCTCGCTTCGCGGAGCTGGATGTCGACCCCCCAGGCTTCACCAGATTTCTCCGCATCTGCTTCGCCCAGAAACGAAAGACCCTCGCCAACAATCTCCGCGCCGGTGGCTTCCCCCCCGCTGCTATCGCTCAGGCCGTCCACCAGGCCTCGCCAGCCTCTGTCTCCCCCCTCGCCCGAGCCGAGACCATCACCCTCGAAGGCATGGCCGAGCTCTACCGCGCACTCCGCATCGCCTGACAGAACCCCAGGCGCCGCAGGCAATAACCCAGGTGCCCGTCAGGCAACAACCCAGATCCCGGTCAGGCGATACCCAGATTCCTTCACGCAAAAACCCAGGTCCCGTCAGGCAATCTACTTATTCGAATTCCGCGGCGAAACCGGTCCGGCCGCCGGTCCCGAGGCCGGCGGCGGTGGTCCCGGGGAGGGTGGCGGTGACGATCGCATCGGCTGCACCGCAGCGGGCGGAGCAGATCGCATCATCGGAGCTGGCGCCACCGACGGAGCAGACCGTATCGGAGGCGGCGGAGCCGGAATCGAGCGATCGCTCGGCATCGGTCGCCGCATCTCCACCGGCGGAGCCTGTCCCCGGTTTCCCGGAGTTACCTGCTCGGACCTCTCTCCCGGATGCACGCGCACCACCGGCGGCGGGGGCGAGGGCACCGACACTGACGATCCCGAAACCGACGATCCAGACACCGCCGATCCAGGCTGCGGAACCGAGCCGCCCGTCCCCGCTGCCGGCGCGCCCATCCTCGGCGACCCATCCCCCGGCCAGCGCTCCCGGCCCGGATAGATCCGCCTTTCCCCCTCTGTCGCCTGCCTCCCACCCAACATCACTCCCTGCTCTGTCCCAAAGCTCTCCGTCCCCGAAGCCGCGGGTCGTCCCCCCGCTTCATTCGCAGCTCCCCGCACCGCCGCCGCCGAACCCGGAACCATCTCCGGCCCCCGGCGCCCCGCAGGCACGGTCACCGACCCCATCACCGGCTGCATCGTGGCCCTGTCCACCGGAAAATCCCGTCGCAGCGACGCCCCCACAGCGCTCCCTCCGCGCGGTGTATATTCGTTCCCCAGCGTCCGCAAAGGCATCGCCGTCTGACCGGCAATCTGCCTGGCCTCAAACGCGTGCCCCCGTTCGCCCGTGGGCGCAGGTCCCGCATGCACCGGCACAATCGGATGCACCCGGACCGGCCCCCCCGGCACCGGCGGCTCCGGCCGCCTGTACCCCGGTGGCACATTCGATAAGTTGATCCGGTTCACTCGGCGCACTCTTCCAGGACCGCCTCCTCCGCCATATCCGCCCGGCCCCGATGGAACCCAGCCCCACCCGAAGTCCGGCCAGTAGTTCCAGCTTCCACACCGGAACGGCGTCCATCCCCACCGGTACCCCGAACTCCATACATATCCCGGCCCCGGGTACCACACCCAGACCCCATACCCGTACGGGTCGAAGCCGCTCAGGCTGGCGTCGAACGGCTGCCACACCGGCCCCTGCCCCGTGTCGTACCACGTCCCATTCGCATCCAGGTCGGACCACCCATACCCCTGGTCGCCCGCATACCGGTCACGCGCCGCCGTCCTCGCGGCCGAGTCGTTCGCCGCCGCCTGCTCCCGCTCCTCGTTCCAGTCGTCCCAGGAGTTGTGCTCGATCTGCTGCGTCAGGAAGTACCGCCCGCCGCCCGCCGGGTCGCCCCGCAGCGACTCTCCCCTGCCCACATCCACCTGGTATCCGCCGGCATTCCCTGTCCGCGATACCTGCGCCGTCCCATCCAGCACCGCGACCGCCGGCGGCGGCTGCTCGAGGCTGATCCGAACCGTCGCATTCGTCACCGGCGTCACCGCATCCCCGCCCGCATCGATCCGATATCCGTACCTTGCCGCCGCCCGCAGCTCCGCATACACAAGGCCGTTCTGCAGTGTCAGCTCCGTGTCCGACCTTCCATCCGCACCCGTTCCCAGCCGCGACAGCACCACCGCACTCACTGGAGTCATGCGCACGAGGCTTCCATCCTCGAACTCGATCTCCGCCTCGCCGTCCTCACCCGTCGTAATCCGGGTGCCCTCGGTCAGCGCCATGTTGATATGAGCCGGATCTCCGCCGCCCTGGCTCTCCGGGCGCACAATCCTGACATCCCCATGGAAGTACGCCAGGCGTCCCGCCTGCGCCAGGGGGTCGTCAAACCCCCACGCCGGCCTTGGCAGCACACCCAGCAGCAACGCGAGACATCCCGCTATGCCCAAAACTCCGATCCGCACCCTCTGAGGAAGCCCCTGTGACTGCATGGTTTCGATCCTGCGCATTCCGCCCGGGCCTGCACCTCCGTCCGGGGCGCAAACGCCGTTCGCCTACCGGCCGTCCGATGCCCGGTCCAGAAGCTTGGCTGCCCGCAATCGTACGCGCTGCATCATCTCCGTGTCATCCACCAGCTGCCGCAGCAGCGGCGCGATCATGCCCAGCTCGACCGCTCGTCCCGCGTCATTGGCCTGCGTCAGCACATCCAGCTCCGCATCCAGCCCAAGACGGTCATAGCGGCGCTTGAACTCGATCTTCCGTCCCTCGTCCAGCGTCGTCCCCATCCCGAGGAACAGATCCGTCAGCATGACGACGTTCTTGTCCTCGGTGTAGTTGTAGCTGCACGAGCCCCTGCCATCCGGCCCCTCATAGCTCAGCGTCTTCGCGCCCGTATCGGCGATGTTCTTCGCCTTCGAAGCGCAGGCAGCCTGGAAGTACCTCTCCGCCCGCGCCACCTTGAAGATCTTGGCGGTACTCGCCGGTGTGATCGCGATCGCGCGCTCGACATGCGACATCGGAGCCGGAGGGGCTGTCCCAACCGTCGCGCCGCCGCCTCCCACGATCTCCTCCGCCTGGTAGCTCCCGCTGCCGTCCTCCCGCACCGCAATCCGAAACCGCGGCACCGAGAGCCCGGTCCGTTCGAACCGGTACGTCACCGTTGCCACCCCGGCCGATGGACTCCCCGCCTCCCCGACGACACCGCTCACCACCGCCGCACTCTGAGCCGTCGCCTCCGCCGGAGCTCCGATTCCGATTCCGAGCAGCAGCCCCGCACCCAGCAAAACGCCTACCGAAACCCTCATGGACGGCTTCCGCCCTGGACTCCCAAGACGCTCAACGTCTGCGCCGTGTGGATATGGCAGATCGCCACCGCCAGCGCATCCGCCGCATCCGCGCTCTCCGGTGCCCGGTCGAGCGCCAGCAGCCGCGTCACCATAAACTGCACCTGCTCCTTCTGCGCCAGACCGTACCCCACCACACTGCTCTTGATCGACAGCGGAGCATATTCTGCCACCGGCAGCCCGCAACTCGCCGCCGCCAGCATCGCCACCCCCCGCACCTGCCCCAGCTTCAGCGCCGACTTCGCATTCGCCGAGAAAAAGACCTCCTCGATCGCCACCACCTCCGGCCCATGCAGCGCCAGCAAAGCGGTCAGCTCCGCGTAAACCTGCAGCAGCCGTACCGGCGTTTTCTCCTTCTTGTTCAAACGAATCGTTCCCGCCGCCACATGCACCAACCGTGGCATCCGCGCGTGGTAGTCCACCTCGACCACGCCATACCCGGTGAACTCCGTCCCGCAGTCAACCCCAAACACCCGCATGGGCGAAGTCTACCGCATCCCCACCAGCGAAACCCCATCAAAACACCACGCCGTCACCACCGCATTACCAAGGAAATCACCGGGAAATGCCCTCCATCGGTGAGCTCGCCGTCGCATAAAGCTTCCTCGGCATTCGCCCCGCCAGGTACGCCTGTCGCCCCGCCAGCACCGCATGCCCCATCGCCTCCGCCATCAGGATCGGATCGCGCGCACCCGCGATCGCCGTGTTCAACAGCACCGCGTCAAACCCCATCTCCATCGCAATCGCCGCATCCGAAGCCGTCCCCAGGCCCGCATCCACAATCAGCGGAACCTCGGCAATCAACTCCCGCATCATCCGCAAGTTGTGTAGGTTAGCGATTCCCACGCCGGTTCCTATCGGTGCCCCCAAAGGCATCACAGCCGCCGCTCCCACATCGATCAATCGCCTTGCAAACACAATGTCATCAGAGGTGTACGGGAGAACCGTGAACCCTTCTTTCACCAGTGTCCGGGTCGCCTCAAGCGTTGCCTGCACATCCGGATACAGCGTCGCCTGGTCCCCGATCACCTCCACCTTGACCCAGTCCGATAGCCCTACCTCGCGCCCCAGCCGCGCCGCCCGAATCGCCTCCTCAGCCGTGTAGCATCCAGCCGTATTCGGCAGCAGGGAGTATCGCCGGGGATCGATAAAGTCCAGCAGCGACTCGCTCGATCTGTCGAGATTCACCCGCCGCACCGCCACCGTCACCATCTCCGCCCCAGACGCCTCGATCGCGTCCCGCGTCTCCGCCCCATCCTTGTACTTGCCAGTCCCCACAATCAGGCGCGACTGAAACGCCTTGCCTGCAATCACCAGAGGATTCATCGCTTATCTCACCCTTTAACCTTAGGCCAAAACGCAAACGGCCCGCGCTCTGGATAGAGCCGCGAACCGTTTGGCGGTGATCTATTGAGATTGACCTAAGGGCATCCTCTCGTTGGATGGGCCTCGGTGGGGAACTTCAGTTTGAACCACCAGGTCTAGAGCAGAACGCCCTAAGCCTCAGTCACCTCACGTACATTGTTGATGCAACTATTACAATCTGATTTCATAGGCTGGACCATCCTCCTTTCCCGTGTATCGACAGAATACTACTGCTCCGCACTGGAAATCAAGTCGTCTCCTAAACCCTCCCCTGTAAACAGCGTAGCTATCCTCTACCCTGCCTGCCTATGCCTAGAACGCATCACAGCCAGTCACATAGACCGTGTAAAATCCAACTCGGCCCGATGCCCCCTTCGCTCTCTCAATCCCTGCTCGCAAGCGTCGCTGCGGCATTGCTGACTGCTGCGGCCTGCGCTCAGGAGACGAACGCCTCCCCTCTCCCCGACGCTCCCGCGCTCTCCTCCTCCGCCCCGTCCATCTTCCATCATCCTCCCAATGCCAGATACCTGGTCGCTGGTCAGGCCAACATCATCTTCCAGGCCCACGCGCCCTTCCACTCCCCCTATGAAGGCATCAACTCCACCCAGAGCCGCGGCGAGTATAAGACTTCGCTCCTCGGAACCCTCTACCTCGGCGCACAGATTCGCAGAGCCCCCCGCACCAGCACCGATCTTCTGCTCGACATTGAATCATCCGGCGGCCGCGGCATCTCGCAGGCCCTTGGTCTAGCCGGTTTCACCAACCTGGACGTGGTCCGCAACCCCAACCTCGGCTCCAGACCCTACATCGCCCGCATCCAACTCCACCAGACCATCGGGTTGACGAAAAAGCTCGTCGCAGTGGACCGCACCCAGTTCTCCCTCTCGACTCAAGCCCCGGAGCGACGGTTCGAGCTCCACCTCGGCAAAATGAGCCTCCCCGACTTCCTCGACCTTAACAACAGCGGCTCTGACAGCCATCTGCAGTTCATGAACTGGACCGCGGACAACAACGGCGCCTGGGACTACGCCGCCGACACCCGCGGCTACACCTACGCCGCCGTCACCGAGTACATCGACCGCGCCTGGACCGCCCGTTACGCCTTGGCCCTCATGCCGACCATCGCCAATGGTGTCGATCTGGATTGGAATCTCCGCCGTGCCAGCGGGCAAAACTTCGAGATCGAGCTCCGCCATCCGATCGGCCCCCTTCTTCCAGCCGAACGCAAAGGCGCCCTCCGCCTCCTCAGCTACGTCAACCACGCCAACATGGGTATCTATCTCACCGCAAACCGGAACTCCTCCCTCGGCCTCACCCCGTCCCCGATCATCACCGAGCACTCCCCCCAAACCACCGTCAAGTACGGCTTCGGCCTCAACTTCGAGCAGCAACTCAGCCCCGACGCCAACCTCTTCGGCCGCTTCGGGTGGAACGAGGGCCAGCACGAGTCGTTCGCCTACACCGAGGTCGACCAGACCTTCGAACTCGGATCCGACCTGGCCGGGAATCGCTGGTTCCGCCCCAACGACAAGCTCGGCGCGCTGCTAATCTCAAACGCCATCAAGCGCGACCACCAGACCTACCTCCGACTCGGCGGCCTCGGCTTCCTGCTCGGGGACGGCCGCCTCCACTACGCTCGCGAAGACATTATGGAGACTTACTATACCCTGCACACCTGGCGTGGTCTCTACTATGCCATTGACGCCCAATTCATTGAACACCCTGGCTACAACCAGGACCGCGGACCAATCCTGATCGAGTCGGTTCGAATGCACGTCGACTTTTAGCACTGTCATGACCGAGGGCTTCCGCTCTCCACGGAGCAGCCTGCTCCACTGCGCAACTCGACGGCATTACTGCTCGTGGTAGCTGCGCATCAGACCGCCATCGATCACATAAGTCGAACCAGTGATGTAACCGGCCTTCTCCGACGCGAGAAAGGCTGCCAGGTTTGCTACATCCTCCGGTCTACCCATCCGGTTCAGAGGAATGTTCCGGAGCAAGGCTGCCATCTCCCGTTGGTCCCCCATCAGGTTCTTATTGATGGGTGTCTCGATCGCTCCCGGAGCGATATTGTTGATCGTGATATTCATCGCGCCGAGCTCCACCGAAAGGTCACGCATAAACATCCGCAGGCCTCCCTTGCTGATGCAGTAGCTGGCAAATCCGGGAAACGACATATCCTCGTGAACGGAACTGATGTTGATCACGCGTCCCGGCTTCTTTTCCCCTTGTAGCTTTTGGACAAAGTACTGCGTCAAGAAGAACGGTCCTCGGAGGTTTACGGCCATCACTTTGTCGTAGTCCGCCTCCTGCACCTCGGTAAAGCCAGCCTTCTTCTCCATTCCCGCGTTGTTGACAAGAATTTCGAGCGCACCAAACTTGCTGTAGGCAGCGTCTACCAGCTTGCGGATGTCAGCCATATTGGTCACATCCGCCTGGACCGTAATGCCGTCGGAGCCGGCAGCCTTCACCATTCCCAACGTTTCGTTCGCTCCTTCGGCATGCCCGATGTAGTCGATCACGACCTTGGCGCCCTCTTCGGCAAACGTCTTCGCAATACCCTGGCCTATCCCTGAGCTCGATCCCGTGATCAGAGCGACCTTGTTATCTAGCAGTCCCATCAGTTCCTGCCTCTTTCTGCGCCTCAGCTTTCGCTGAACAAAACCCCGTGAGGGGCTATGGAAAAACAACAGTTGCGGTCCAAAGCTGCCCGGCGAGTCTCACGCATCGCTCAACTCATCAGCAGTCGAGAACCAATCCCGCCCAGACCCAGTCGCACATCGTTAGCTGCGTCAGCGATACTGACATCTGATGCCTAAGATCCAACAAGGGGTTTGCATGTGAGTTGCAGACTCTTAGCGAGAAGCCGAGCCGCATCCATCGGAGAATCGTCGCCTCGCAGACCTCTTTAACTCGGCCCTGCACCGCAATCAGATCGGGCGGTCTCCCTGGTCTATATAAAATCGCCCGGCCCAATATTTGACCCTGACCCAGTTTCAGTGCGGCCTCTTCTGAATCCGCTTGACATCACCACCCCCTCTCTCTAGCGTTATTCTCGTTCGCACTCCAACATAAGCGTTGTCGTTATAAAGCATAGATGAAACCGGTTGCACGGCCATCGGAAGAAGACTCCGCAGGAACGCTTCTAACGGTTCACAAGCAACCGAAAGTACCAGAAATACGGAGATCAAGATGATTAAGGTAGGCCAGCATCACAACTTCGAGAGGCTTCTAAGGCTTGTACAGACGTTCCTGTGCTTCTGTCTCATCGTCATCGGGGCGCCGCGTGCGTTTGCCCAGGCTGACCAGGGAGCCATCACGGGACTCGTTCAGGACAGCACTGGCGCGGTTATTCCAAACGCTCAGGTAACCCTCACCAACGTCGACACCGGGCTGACGCTGCACGTCCAGACAGACAACAGCGGCAACTATGTCTTTTCGCCGGTCAAGATCGGCACCTACAAGGTGCAAGCCACCGCCGAGGGCTTCTCCTCAACCGTTCAGGAGAACATTCAGCTCCATGTGCAGGATCGCGTCGAAGCGAACCTCCAGCTGAAGACTGGCTCATCGAGCACCGAGGTTACCGTAAGCACGGCCCCCGCCCTCCTCCAGACCGAAGAAGGCTCCACCGGCCAGGTCATCGAGTCGAAGACCATCAACGACACCCCGCTGAACGGCCGTAACTGGGTCTTCATCGCTCAACTGACCGCCGGTGTCGCTCCTGCTAACGGAGCTCGTGGCCAGAAAGGCGGAGATTTCAACGCCAACGGACAGCGCGCCGAGCAGAATAACTACATCATGGATGGCGTCGACAACAACGTAAACGTTGTCGACTTCTTCAACGGTGCCAGCTACGTCGTGCGACCTCCACCGGACGCTCTCGCCGAATTCAAGGTGCAGACCGGCTCCTACAGCTCTGAGTTCGGCCACTCCGCCGGCGCCGTCGTCAACGCCAGCATCAAATCCGGAACCAACGCCATTCACGGCTCCCTCTGGGAGTACATCCGCAACGACGCCTTCGACGTCCGCGAGTTCTTCCAGGGCACAAGTCCGATCGCCAAATATCGTCAGAACCAGTTCGGAGCGACGCTCGGGCTTCCCATCCTTAAGGACAAGCTGTTCTTCTTTGGTGACGTCGAAGCCAACCGCATCGTCTTCGGCCGAACCAGTTCCGGGCTTACTGTCCCGACCTTGAAGGAGCGCACCGGCGACTTCAGCGAGCTGCTGAATCCAACCCTCAGCGGCCGCTCTGCAAACAAGACCGGGCAGGCTCCATCGGGTACGATCTTCGTCCCCAACCCGACCGCCACCGGTCTTGTTCCAGTCGCGGGCAACCGGCTCGATCTGCAGCCGGGTGTCAAGCTCGATCCTGTTGCACTCAAGATTCTAAGTCTGTTCCCGCAGCCAAACATCGGTCTACCGGGGCAGACTTTCAGCAACTACACGGCCCAGAATAACGTTTTGGACAACACCTTTCAGTGGGACGTCCGTGCCGATTACAACATCAGCTCAAAGGATCAAGCGTTCGGACGCTACAGCTACAACCACGAGCCGACGACCTACCCACCCCCGTTCGGGCCGCTCCTGGATGGCGGCGGCTTCGGCACCACCGGCCAGGTAGTCCAGCTGGGAGAGAATTTCGCTGGCAGTGAGACGCACATCTTCACACCGACGCTTACCAATGAGTTCCGCTTCGGCTACAACTATGGCCACTTTGCGGGCCTTCACTCCAACGCGAACAACCCCACCGCCGCATCGGGCCTTGGCCTGGGCGGAATCCCGTTTGCCCCAAATAATGGCGGCCTGCCTGCCTTTGGAGTCGCGGGCATGTCCGGCTTCGGATCGCCCACTTTCTATGCGACCAACGAATACGAGAACGTCTACCAGATCCTGGACAACGTCACCAAGGTCTTGGGAAATCACACCTTGAAGGCGGGTGTCAACATCCAGCGCATCCGCTTCTCCACGTCACAGCCTACCAACCCGCGCGGCAACTATAACTTCAACGGCCAGTACACCGCGCAGCCGGGAACCCCGAACACGGGCTCCGGAATTGCCGACTTCCTCACCAACAACTTCGCAGGTGCCGGCATCTCGAACGTCTTCACCTCCGACGACGTTCGCTTCAATCGTTCCGGCTACGCGCAGGATGATTGGAAAGCTAGCCAGCGGCTGACCCTAAACTACGGTTTGCGCTACGACTACTCCACGCCGTACTTAGAGCGTCACGACAACCAGGCCGTCTTCATCCCGACCAGCGCTCCCACTGCCGGTAAAGGTACGGGCGTGTACCGGATTCCAGTGAGCAAGCAGGGCATCGCCCTGCCAACCGCGTTCACACGACTGCTCGCGCTGGACAACATCACGCTCGAGTACACCATCAACCGGTATCTGGTTGAACCGCAGAAGACCAACGTTGCGCCGCGTGTCGGCTTTGCCTACAAAGCGACCGACAAAGCGGTCGTTCACGGCGGCTACGGCATCTTCTTCGGCGGCCTTGAGAGCACCGGATACTACCCCAACCTGGGCGAGAACTTCCCGTTCGAGTTCGATTCGAACTTCCCGTCAGCATCGTGCTCCCCGAACACACCTGGAGGGCCCTGCCCGAACAACGGCTTCACGCTGGAGACAGGCTTTAGCAATGCTATCAGCGCGGGCCTGCTCAACTCCATCTCGCAGCCTGCCCTCCGTGGCAGCGAGGCCAAGGTTCGTACCCCCTACAGCGAGCAGTTCAATCTCACGGTCGAGTACGGCCTCAGCAGCTCGTTCGTAGCTTCGGTCGGTTATGTCGGTGCTGTGTCCCGTCATTTACAGGCGTTCCCGAACCCCAACGGTGCGGCGGCGCTCGGTCCAAACGGATTCAACAGCTACAGGAACACCAGCGGCGACACCGTCTTTCCGTTGCAGCCCTTCCCCCACTTCGGAGGCGTCGCGTTTACGGCCTACGACGGATCCGGGAACTACAACTCTCTTCAGAGCAAGCTGGAGAAGAGGGTCTCCCGCGGTCTCAGCTTCCTGGCGACGTACACCTGGTCCCATTCCCTGGATAATGCACCTACGCCTCTCGGGAGCACTGGGGATGGTGGCTACCGGAGCCTCAACATTCTTGGCATCGGCGCGGACTACGGCAGCTCGCCGTTCGATGTCCGGCACCGGGCCACCTTCAACGGCAACTACGAGCTTCCGTTCGGAAGGGGACGCCAGTTCCTGAACAGTGGCGGCGTCGCGGATTACCTCATTGGTGGATGGTCGAGCAGCCTTGTCTTCCGCGTGCAGACTGGGGAGCCGATCACCATCGGGACAAATGGACTGGTCAACGCGAGCGGATCAGGAATCAACGGCATCAAGGTGCGCGATCCATTCAAGGGAGGCGGATTGCCCGACCCATCCAACCCGGGAATTAAGAAATGCCCGGACCAGGTACGTACCGTGCAGCACTGGTATAACCCATGTGCCTTCGCCAATCCACTGCCAGCAAACAACGGGGCTTTCGCGGACACGAACGCCTTCTATCCTGACTCCGGCGGCGGCGGCGTACACATTCCCAACACCGTGACCGGACAGGCCGCGCTTGCGTATGTGGGCAATCCTCGTGGTCAGATCGCCGGTCCTGGATACAACCGAACCGACATGTCGCTGTTCAAATCCTTCCCCACCTTCCGGGAACAGAACCTGCAGTTCCGGGCCGACGTCTTCAACCTCCTCAACACGCCTGCGTACGGGAATCCCGGCAACACGGGAATCGGTGATAATGGTGGTCTGATCACCGGACCAAGAACGTTCCAGGCCAACACCCCGGACTCGCGCTTCTTCCAGTTCGCTTTGAAGTACACGTACTAAAGCGTAAAATCCATGCTGGATGCCGCTCTTACCCGGAGCGGCATCCGCAGGACGTTCCAAACATGTTGCCCTCTCACGGTTCACCCCGCTCAACAACCTGGCGCGTTTCAATGGCTGGACTCCTTCTGTCCTGCTGTACGTGTGCGTGGCCGGCGCAGACCTCCGTTCGTGCTGCTTCTGCAAGCCGCATGTCGAGCCAGGACCAATCGCTGTTGCGAATCGCACTCGATGCTTACGACGGCGGCCGACCGCTGGAGGCAGAGCCCACCCTCCGCGACCTTGCCAAAAAATATCCCTCGAATTACGAGGCCAATGAAGCCCTCGGCAGCCTTTATGCCGAAGCCGGCGACCCCGCCCGCGCTATTCCATACCTTCAGAAGTCATGTTCCCTGGCGCCCCGCGAAGCTCTCGCACATGCCAACCTCGGCGCGGCTTACCTCAAGCTCACCAGGTCTGCGGAGGCGGTGCAGGAACTCGCTAAAGCAGCGGCGATCGAGCCTCGGAACGGGTCGACGCAATCCAACCTCGGCCAAGCCCTGATGCTCGCAAACCAGCCCAAAGCCGCTGCGAAGGCCTTCTCGATCGCGTCTGAGATAGCTCCCAACGACCCTGAGCTGAAGTACAACTGGGCGCTTGCCCTTTACGAAAGTGGATCCGCGCGCGAGGCGGCCGACCTCCTCGAAAGATTGCCCCCTGGCTCCATCACCGATCAGATCCACTCCCTTGCCGGCGATGCCGAGGAGCGGGCCGGCAACTTCGAAAAGGCTCTCACCCACTTCCAGGCAGCCGCCCAGCTAAATCCCAGCGACGCCAATCTCTACGCTCTCACGACCGAACTGCTTCGTCATTGGACCTGGACCGAGGCCATCGAAGTGGCCAACTTCGGCTCAGCCCGATATCCTTCGAGTTCCCACTTCAAGATGGCGACGGGAATCGCATACTACGGTAAGAGCGACTACAAAGCAGCCGTCGGGGTCTTTTCGAGTTTGCTTCGCGCCGATCCCAACAACGCCGTCATAGCAGACCTCCTTGGCCGCAGCTGCAGCCTGCTTGCCGACGGGGAAGAGGCAGGCTGTGGCGCAATCTACGACTTCGCCCAGCGGCATCCGGGCAACGCGGTCACCACCACCTATGCCGCAGTTGCCATCCTGCATGAGCCCCAAGAGAAGCAGGACCTTGAAAAGGCGGCGGCGCTCCTGCAGTCCGCCATCGCCGCGAACCCCAGCTATGCCGAGGCTTACTTTCAGATGGGCGTTCTCGAGCAGACGCGCCTGCACTGGAAAGAGAGCGCCGTCGATCTCGAACGGTCGATCGCTCTCCGTCCAAAGTCGCCCGAGGCCCACTACCGGTTGTCCCGCGCTTACACTCATCTTGGCCGGCGGGATGACGCTCAGACACAGATCGCCCTGCACCAAACGTACTCCCAGCAAGCCAAGGACAATCTCGACGCGAAGATGCAGGAGGTTGTGAGATTTCTTCTCAAACCCAGCTGAACATGACCCTCCGCGAGATCGCTTCAAGGCAGTCGGTCCACCGGCGCAGGTTCCTTCGCACCGCGGTCGGGGCCGCTGCCTCCGGCGCGCTGAGCGGTTTTTCTCCACTCCGCGCCATGCAGGCTCCGCGTAGGCCGAAGGTCGTTGTAGTCACCTTCGGCGGTGGCGCCCGAGATGAGGAGACCTTCGCCCCGGAGGGCCAGGAAAACATTCCGCACATGCTCGGCGAGCTGATTCCGCAGGGCACCTTTTTCACCCAGGTGATCAACCACGGAATTCTCGGGCACTACGTCGCGACCGCGTCCCTGGCCACCGGAGCTTACGAGACCCTGAACAACTTCGCTTCCACGCCGCCCGAAAATCCCACCGTCTTCGAGTACTACCGTCGCGACCTCAAGCGGCCCGCACAGGATGTTTGGGTGGTCGCGCCCAGCAATGGATTCAATCGGATCGGTGGAAGCAGCCGTCGCGGCTATGGCCCGGAGTTCGGAGCAGAGGTTCTGCTGCCAAAACAGCTCCTCGCCGCCGCGATGTCGAAAGGTTCGAATCTGGATTACGAACACCTGCTGCGGGACAACTACGAGACCCCCCTGTTCGCGCCCCCGATTGGATCGACCGATGTCGACCTCCACCGGACCGCCGGCATCTTGAAACTGTCGCTCGCCGATTTCACCTCGCACGCCCGCACCCTCACCAGTCCGGATGAGCTCTCGGTCTTCATCGCGCGCAGGCTGATGACCGAAGTCTCGCCCAGCCTGCTCTGGATCACCCTGCATGATATCGACATCGCGCATTCCGGGGCCTTCTCCCTCTACCTCGATGGCATCCGCCGCTCCGACCGGCTCTGTTCCGAGATCTGGCAGGCGATCGTAGCCAATCCCGAGTACAAAGGCCGGACCACCATGTTCATCCTGCCTGACTTTGGGCGGGACGCGGATACAAACCCGGCAGGCAACGGGTTCCAGCATCACCGCACCGGAGACGCTCTCTCCCGCACCACCTGGATGCTCGCTCTCGGACCCGGCGTTCGGCAGAACTTCGTCGTCGACCGGCCGGTAGACTCGCTCGACCTGGTCCCGACGTTGGGCTCTCTGATGGGCTTCTCCCCTACATTTACCAACGGCAAGCCGCTGCAAGAGGTGCTCTAGCCTATGCAACCGGCACAGTTGACGGCCGCCTCCTTCTCCGGTTACCCGCCGCAGGCGCGCAGTCTCGCACAGGTCCAGATTGCGCTTCTCCAGGATCTGCCGCCTGTGCTCGTGCCCATCCTGCTCCGAGAGCTGATTACCTACGACTGGAAGCTGCCCGCCGAGGGCCGCGAACTCGGGAAACAGTTCACCTTCCTCTCAAACATGCCTTCCACCCAGAGGGCATCGACCCTGCAGGACTTCCGGTCCCTGCGGCTGAACCCGGATCTCGTTGCGATGGACTGGGTCAACAATCCATCCGGCTTCATGGAGCAGCTTACGGCATGGCTCTGGAGCACGCACCAGATGGACCAGTTCCGCGCAGTGGCCGAGGCCTACGCGACCGCATTGAACCGGGCTCTCCCTGCCCTCCCGCCCGCACTCCCGAGGTTGGGTATCGTCGTCATTGGCGCCGGTACCGAGCAGACAACGCAGCCCCTCTTCCGCAAACTTCGGCCCAGCGGCGTGTACCTCACGCGAGTCGATCCGGAAGGTGCCCTTGCGACCCTTCTAGCAGAGGGATCTCGCCGTGCCGCCATGACTCCTCTGAAAAACTCTAATAGCTCATCGGCGGACTCCGCCTTCTCGCACTGGTACGTTGATGGAGGTGTCCCCTTCCCTGCCGCCCATCTGACCCAGATCTCGTATGCTCGGCTTGAGCCCTCGCGAGCCATGCTTCTCAATCGCATTCAGGAGGCGATCGGCTCCGGCCAGATGGGGCCCGAGGAGTTGCGCAGCCTGCTGGCGCGCATGAAGCCGGGCGACATCGGTTTGAGCAATTCGGGAGCAGACGCGGTCCTCGATCACTTCCAACTGAGCCTCCTCACCGAAGGCGCCGGTACCCAGATCTTTGCAACAACCTTCGTGCAATGGGCAGCACGGGAGTGCGTCCGGCGGGCACAACCAGAGACGCTGATCGTCCGTTACGCTCCCCGTCAACAGGCCCAAACCATGAACACAATGCTGAGCCGCGCCAAGGCGACCGGAACCGACCCCGCGGGTTCACTCATCGACGCCGATCTCGGAGCGTTCTACGCCTGGCTTGAAATGGGCAGGCTCACCGGCGCAGACCAACTCCGGTTCCTAGTCTGGTTCGAGGGCCACACTCAGGCCATCGTGATCGGACCCGGATTGCCTCGTGGCACCTCGTCCGATTCCCCAATGAACATGCATCAGGTAATCTCCCTTCTCAGCTAGGTTATGGGGAGTTGGTCCAGATCGACCGCAGCAATCACCGCTGGTTCAAAAGGTCGCGGCGAACCGTGCACGTTGCTTGTCTTCATCGACGACGCGACCAGCAAGCTCATGCAGCTGCGCTTCTGCCGAGCGCGAGCACGGCCTCGTACTTCGAAGTCTGCACGCCTATGTGGAGAGGCACGGCTGCCCTGTCGCGTCTTACTCGGACAAGCACTCCGTGTTTCGGACCAATAGAGATGCGCAAGCTGGCCAGGGCATGACCAAGTTCGGCCGTGCGCTGGCCGAGCTGAACATCGAGATCCCGTGCGTCAACTCCAGCCAGGTGAAGGGTCGCGTGGAGCGATCCAACCGCACGCTCCAGAACGGTCTGGTGAAGGAGCTGCCGATGGCCAGCATCAGGGACATGGCCGCCAGTAACGCGTTCCTGGCCAGTTTCGTCGAGCGGTTCAACGAACGCTTCTCCATAGGCGCCGCGAAGGCTGACGACCTGCATCGTCCGTTGCACGTTACGCCACAGAAGCTCAACGACATCCTGTGCCACCGCGAAACAGTGCTACATCGGCGGTCAGCTAACGTTCCGCTACGACCACAAGCAGATCATCCTGGAGCAGACGGAACTCGCCAAGGGCCGGCAAGTGTAAAATTGGTCCCGCGCTGACCAGCGCGATCCCTTTGATGAAACGGCACACCCGTCCTCCCGTCCCAAAATCCGCCCTATTCTTCCTCCTCTGCTTGCCCCTAGGCTGCGCAAGAAGAGAGCCGAAGCCGACCGTCGGCTTTTCCCAAATGGAGAACAACAGTCCTTTCCGCATCGCTGAGACCAACAGCATGAAGGCCGAGGGTCGTGAGCGCACCGATGGCTTCTCATTCATCAGCACAGACGCACACGGCGATACGGCGAAGCAGGTGGCCGACGTGGAAGACCTTGTTGCCCGTCGTGTTTCGGCGATCTTTCTTGCGCCACGCGAGTTTGAGGGTCTCGCTCCTGCCCTCGAGACCGCGCGTCAAGCGAAGATCCCCGTGTTCCTCATCGACCGGCAAGCAGCCGGAGTTGCGGGCGTGGACTACGTTACCTTTCTCGGATCCGATTTCGTCCAGCAAGGCCAGTGCGCTGGAAATTGGCTGGTGACGAAGTCCTCCGGATCGGCAGGCATTGTGGAGCTGACGGGAACTGCGGGATCCTCTGTCGCACTCGACCGGGCAGCAGGATTTCGTCTTGCCCTGCGTGATCATCCGGGTATGAAGATCCTCGGATCGCAGAATGGGGACTTTACGCGCTCCACCGGCCAGAAGGTGATGGAGAACCTCCTTCAAGCCTTCGGGCCCCGCATCACCGCCGTCTACGCGCACAATGACGAGATGGCGCTTGGCGCGATCCAGGCACTGCGCTCGGCCGGCAGAAGGCCTGGCAAGGATGTCCTGATCGTTTCCATTGACGGCGAAAAGGCAGCTCTCCAGGCAATCATCTCCGGTGACCTGAACGCTGTGGTCGAATCAAACCCGCGCTTCGGCCCGCTTGCCTTCGACACCCTGGAGCGATTCCGGCGAGGCGAAAAGCTCCCTCCGAGGATCATGCTGCAGGACCGCTTCTTCGATGCAGCGAATGCCCGACAGTTCGTGGATGCGGCCCCCTAGGAGCAATGGATGAACGACCAGCACACGCGGCTCCGTATGACCAGCATCAGCAAACGCTTTGCTGGCTTTGCTGCGCTCCAAAACGTCGACCTGGAACTGAACCGCGGCGAGGTGCATGCGCTCATCGGAGAGAACGGGGCGGGCAAGTCCACCCTCATCAAAATCATGACAGACGCTTACCGACCGGATGCAGGATCGATAGAGATGGAGGGCGAGCGCGTTTCTTTTCACTCTCCTGCCTCCGCGCAAAGGGCCGGTGTGGTCGCGATCTATCAGGAAGTGAGTCTTCTGAAGTATCGAACCGTTGCCGAGAACATCTACCTCGGCAACGAACCAAAGCGCTTCGGCCTGATGGATAAGCAATCGATGAATCAGGATGCCGGCGAGGCTCTGCAAAGCCTGGGCCTCAGCATCGATCCGCGCACGCCGGTAGGTGAGCTCAGCACGGCGCTCCGACAGATGGTCGCGATCACGCGTGGAGTTTGCCTCAATGCAAAAGTGCTTGTGTTCGACGAGCCGACCAGCTCCATTACCGAGCAGGAGACGGCGATCCTGTTTCGGGTCATCCGTGACTTGCGGGCCAGGGGCACCAGCATCGTGTACATCAGCCACCGCATGGAGGAGCTGTATGCCATCTGCCAAACAGTCACGGTGCTACGGGATGGCAAGCTTGTCACCACCGGCGCGCTCGCAGACATGCCAAGAATCGCTTTGATCCGCGCGATGCTCGGAAAGGAGCGCGTCTCCACCATCCGGCACACCGCGGCCGAGCGCACCCCGACGACATCGAGCCCTGTGCTGGCGTTGGCGGGAGTCTCGGTAGGAAAGCGTGTCCGGGACGCAAGCCTGCAAGTGGCCCATGGCGAAGTCGTCGGGATGGCCGGGCTTCTCGGTTCCGGCAGGAGCGAGACTGCCCGGCTGGTCTTCGGGGCGGACCGCCGCGACGGAGGCTCGATCGCTCTAAAAGGAAATGCCTTCCAGCCATCCTCTCCTTCCGATGGCATCCGCGCAGGAGTGGGCTTCGTCTCGGAGGACCGGAAGCGGGACGGCATCATTCCTGATCTCTCGGTTCGCGAGAACCTCACGCTGGCTGCGCTGCCTGAGCTGTCTCGGTACGGCATCATCTCCAGGCGGCGCCAGCGCAAGATCGTGGATCCCTTCATTGAGCGGCTTGGAATCCGCCTCAGAGATCCGGAACAGAAAATTCGCGAGCTCTCCGGAGGCAACCAGCAAAAGGTGCTCCTCGCCCGTGCGCTCTGCCGCAATCCTGCGGTCCTACTGCTGGATGAGCCTACGCGCGGCGTCGACCTCGGCGCGAAGGATGAGATTCAGAACCTGATACGTGAGCTTGCCGCGGCAGGCATGGGCGTCCTGATGATCTCCTCCGAACTCGAGGAGTTGGTCGAGAACTGCTGCCGCGTAGTGGTGATGCGGGATGGACGCAGTGTCGCCGAGGTCGCTGGCCAGGAGCTCTCC